>ENA-OURV01000224-OURV01000224.1-human-gut-metagenome-genome-assembly--contig:-NODE-224-length-48271-cov-4.009126_pt1 | contig 48271 bp, 35 predicted proteins | sample MGYA00242141_ERZ509072 | MGnify/ENA primary metagenome ERZ509072 (study PRJEB26280, sample SAMEA2338763) | human gut metagenome | biome: human gut; feature: human-associated habitat; material: faeces... | reverse complement strand
CAATGCCCTTACCATAGACCCCGAAATCCATATCCTTCAGCATAGTAGTTACCTCCGCTTTGTATTGGGGAAGGGAACCGCTCCCTTCGATACTTCTATTATAAATCATGGCTTTCTTTGAATGCCGACAACAGCCTTGTGAGCTCGGACTTCCGATTTATCCCGAAAAACTTCACGCTGCGAAATTATGTTGCGGTCTTTACCGAAGAACCTGTCATGCTGTGGTTCAAAAACAGTATGACGCTGGCGGTAGTCACCGTTGGTATCTCGCTGGCGGCAGCAATTCCGGCTGCCTATGCGTTTTCCCGTATGCGCTTTAAGGGGCGCAAGCCGATATTGAAGCAGTTGGTTCTGCTGTACTCTTTCCCATCTGTCCTTTCCATGTTTGCGATTTATACACTACTGCGCCCGCTGGGACTGATCAACAGCAAAGTTGGCTTGATTCTGATTTATACCGGAACGATGGCTGAGTTTGGTCTGTTGAACATGAAAGGATACTTTGATACGATACCGCGCGAAATCGAGGAAGCGGCGGAAATTGACGGCGCAAGCGGCATCCAGCTTGTCACGCGCATTGTTCTTCCGCTGGCGCGCCCCAGTATTTTGGTTACGGCGGTTATGATCTTGATTTATGTCTGGAATGAATATCTCTTTGCAACGACCTTTATGACAGGTGCCGAGAATTATACACTGGCAGCCGGATTGTACTCTTTGCAGGCAACAGAAATGAGCGGAAGCTGGCCCGTTTTTGCAGCAGCCTCGCTGGTAGTCAGCCTGCCGATTCTGATTATGTTCTTTGCCGTACAGCGTCATATGACCTCTGGCCTGACTGCCGGTGGTGTCAAAGGTTGATTGCCCCAAACAGGGAGATGACACAATGAATTTTGAAGCCATCCAACACATCCCGATGTCACAGCAGGCACACGGGATTGACCCAAACCATGTTGTGTTCCGGCTGCGCGCCAGGCGCGATGATCTAAAGCACTGCACGCTGTTTTATGCAGATCGAGCCTGCCGCCTGACACCGGTTATTTTCTCGTCTGTAGAGATGCAGGTGGAAGCGCAGGACGAATGGTTTGATTACTTCCAAGTCATCTTGGAAAGCCCCTATAAGCGGATCTGTTACTATTTTGAACTTGACGACAGAACGCAGAAGCTGCTGTATTACGGCGATTTCTTTACAGATCACCGCGTGGACGACAGGTCGGAATACTACCAGCTGCCGTTTAACCATCCGGCAGACATTGCAGCACCGCCTGCCTGGGCGCAGGATGCAGTGGTTTATAATATCTTCCCAGATAGCTTTGCCACGGGTCGCCGCTTTATCTCTGGCAAACCATCCGAAAAAGAGTGGAACGGTCAAATCACGCGCGGAAAACTCGGCGGAACGCTGCGCGGCGTGATCGAGAATCTGGATTACATTCAAGAACTGGGTGCTACCTGCATTTACTTAAATCCGATTTTTGCAGCAGGGGAGTACCACAAGTACGATTTGCTGGATTATCATCACATCGATCCCTGTTTCGGCACGGATGAAGATTTCCGACAGTTGGTCAACGACTGCCATGCACGGGGAATGCGTGTGATTATTGATGGTGTGTTTAACCATGTGGGGTGGAATTTTTTCGCTTTTGATGACGTGGTGCGCAATGGCGAAAACTCAAAATATAAAAACTGGTTTTACCATCTGCAATTCCCTGTAGAGCGGCCGGAAGACCCAGAAACCTATCCGACCTATGAATGCTTCGGCTATGAGCGCATGATGCCGAAAACTAACACCTGCAACCCGGAAGTACAAGAGTATTTCTGCGAGGTGGGCCGCTATTGGGTGAGGGAATTTGATATTGACGGCTGGCGTCTGGATGTTGCCAGCGAGATCAACGACGGATTCTGGCGTGCATTTCGGCAGGCGGTGAAAGAAGAAAAGGCAGAGTGTATCCTGATTGGTGAGGTGTGGGAGACTGCCCAGCATTGGCTGAACGGTGATATCTTCGACTCCACCATGAACTACGATTTCCGCAAGCACTGCCGCCGATTCTTTGCCGAACAGAGTATCGATGCAGCAGAATTTGATGCCCGCGTGACCAATATGCGGATGCGGTATAAACTCCCGGTACTGTACGCGCAGCTTAATCTGCTGGACAGCCATGATGTGAGCCGCTTCTATTCGCTGTGCGAAAAAGACCCGGCAAGGATGCAGCTCGCTGTACTTTTCCAGATGACCTTTACAGGGATTCCGTCCGTCTTTTATGGCGATGAGCGCGGCATTTACGGTTTGCAGGAAGCAGAGTACCGCCATGAAATGACATGGTCGCAGGAGCCGCCGGCCTTGGCAGAGTTTTATAAAAAGGCGATGCATCTGCGAACGGAACACCCGGCCCTTTGCCGAGGCAGTTACCATACCGTTAAGGCCGAAAAGAAAAACGGGCTGTATGGGTATGAGCGCACCGATGAGAAAGAAAAAATCACCGTGTTCCTCAACAATCAATCTGCTGCTGCGGACATTCCTTCGATGAACGGAAAGATGCTGTGGCAGCAGGGATACGAGGAAAAAAATAACAGCCTTGCCCCTATGGGGTTTGCCGTATTCACACAGGAGGTGTAAAACGTGAGCGTGACGATTCAGGAAGTGGCCGAAGCTGCAGGTGTGTCCAAGGCAACCGTCAGCAAGGTGCTGCATAAGTCATATTCTATATCGCAGGAAACCTGTGACCGGGTAAATGCGGTCATCAAGGAACTGGGATATCAGCCGAATCGTCGCGCGCAAAGTTTTGCTACCGGCGCAACAAAAACGATTCTTTTTTTGGCAGAAATGCAGCATGGTGTGGGATTTGACAACCCGCATCTGTTTGAAATCATGGCCGGAGTAGAGAACGCACTTTCCGAAAAAGGGTATGGTCTCATTGTGCAGCACAGCACGGCGCTTGATCTTTGGCAGCATTTCGATGAACTGCTGCAGGGCTCCTATGTGGATGGTGTAATTCTGCACGCATCAGTCGTGTCAAAGGATGTGGCTCTTTGTCTGGCCCACACGGAACTGCCCTACATTGTTGTGGGTGCGCCGGATTTCTCCAACCAGCTTTGTTGGATTGATACCAATAACTCGGTGGCTGGGCAAATTGCAGTTACACATCTGTGGCGCAACGGGTACGACAGGATCGCATTCATCGGTGGCCCCAAAGAAGATACAATTTCTGCGCACCGTCTGAGTGGCGCACTTGCAACTCTGAACGAGAAAATCCCGGCAGGATATTTGCGGGAAGGGCCGCCCACCAGTGAGGGCGGCGCAGCAGCCGCACGCGCCCTGCTGGAACTGCAGACACGGCCCAACGCCGTGATTTGCGCAAACCAGTATATTGCGTTTGGCTGCGTAAATGAATTGAAGGCTTCCGGAATACGCATCCCGGAAGATATGGCTGTTATCACATTTGACGATTTTCCATTTTCTAAAATCATTGAACCGCAACTGAGTGTTGTGAACCTCGATATGTATGATATGGGCGAGCAGGCTGCGAAAGTTGTTCTGCGGCGAATCCGGACACCGCAGTATCTTGTACAATCGCAGACCACGCTGCCGATATTGATAGAACGACAATCGACAAAGAAGTTACCGTAAAGGAAGTATATATTCTATAATGCTATAAAATGCACACACCCACCGGCCTTTTGTTCGGTGGGTGTGTGCATTTTGAATTTTTGTTGAAGCATTGCAGTAAGTCAAATTAGAACCCATCAATCATACGCTCAATCGCGGTGGGGACAAAAATGGACATCACAACCAACCACACGGCTGCAATAGCTTGAATAAGGTTGTCTGGCAACCCAAGAAGGATGTCAGGAAACCAAACAAAGGCAGGGGCAACAAGACTCCGTATCAGATAGCCGACAAATTCGCCGATGCTGAATAGACCTAAATAATCAATTGGCTTATATAGGTCGCGTTTACGCCGTGTGTAGCCATCCACATACATACGTTGCTCAATATACCAGCCTATTGCAAAAATTGCGACAGCACCCCAGTATAATTTATCCATCTTTACCTCCATATCGGCAATCAGAATAAAGCGACTCTCATAATGAGCGATTTGCTCTACAGCTTTCGTGCATAGAAAGTGCATACCCCCGTCCCATTACGGTTTTCAAATCATCCGGGCCTAAATCCAGTTTCTTTCGCAGCTTTGCGATATGCACATCGACCGTCCGCGTCTGAATCGGCTCTGTGATATTCCAAGCAGATGCCAACAGAAAATTTCGGGAGCAGATGTGCCCAGAATGGTCGAGCAACGTAATGAATAGTTGATATTCTGTGGTCGTCAGGTGAATGCGGCAGCCTTGCCTTTGAACGGAGAAATCGCTTTCATCGATGGACAGATTTTTATAGTACTTCATCTGGAACACCTATCATGTCATAGTCGTCAATAAGAGCCTGACCAATAGCCCATGCGAGGAAGAATGCTGCGCATACCAGAAAAATCGGAATCCACATTGCATTATAACTTTCACCATCAGCGGTATATCCTTGGTTTTGCCAGAGGGCCGCAGCATGGAATAGTGGATAGAATCCCAGCCACTCAATCCCGTTTTTCATCCCAGAGAGGCTAAGCAACGCAGGCAGACAATACGAAACAGCGCTGATAAACAGTGCAGGAAGCAGATTTCCCAATTTCTGTCCCAGCCATAGGGTGATTCGGCTCATGCACAGGCAGGCAGCAAAGCGGCAGATCAGCCAAAAGAGCAGTAAATCCGATAAAGTTATAAACTTCGGGACAGCCTGCAAGTCGGAAATACTCATTGCCGGTCCCAGCAAAGAGGGAAGGCCATAGTCGCGCAGAACCTGCCATAGATGAGGCAAAACCGTCCCGAAAGCTATTACTGCCGCAACCGCGGTGCTTTGCCACAGCTTTGCTTTCACAGTGTATTTCCGGCCCAAAGGGGTGGATGCCAGAATTTCATCCATGCCACCCTTGCGCTCCATTGAAAATAGACCGCTGAAGCATAGGGCGCACAGCAATCCGGCTAAAAGTGTATCTTGCACATCACTTGTGCCGGTAAAGCCGAACAGCTTCTTGTAGCCGGTCTCATAAACAAGCCACGCACCTGGATTCTCCTTGAGGTAGTAACTAATATTGGATTGAAGAACACGCTGATAGGCAGAATATTTTTGTTGCAAGGAATTGTAGGCCAGGAGTGCTTCGCTGCTCAATTCGCCATGGCTGACGCGTTTCTGTGCTTCCAACATGGGAGAAAACTCGTTACGTTGCTCTTTCAGCCAGTCGCGGCTTTCTTCGCTCCACGGCCCGGAAATATGCTTCATATAATAGGCGTAGTAGATTTCGTCCGCGTCTATGTAGCTTTCTGCCGTCACGCCCTGATAAATGCCGAATGCCAGAAATGCAGCCAAGAATACCGCAGCACCATTCATCAGTAACAGCTTTCTGCCCTCTTCGCAAGTGACAGAGGTTGCGTGAGTTTTGTGACGGAATGGAAGTGTCAGACTACGTTTGGCAGCTGGCAGCAGCTGTGCCTTTGAAAAAACCGTACAGAATGCCACGGACAAGACACTGCCTAAAGCGGCGGCAGTTACCCACTCTACCATTGGGAGACTGATGGGGCTGCCGAACCAGAACAGATTCCGATAATTCCCCAGCAATTCATTGGTTTGCAGCAGGCTTACCATATTGGCATACTTTATGACATTCAAATGGCTCGTGGCAGGAATCGCGGCACGGATACCGTACATCGCTAAAGGAAGCGCCAACGCGCCAATCCAGCCGGTCACAGCGCGTTTGGCGATAAGGGCGGCCAGCATGACCCACAGCCCCATCACAAACGCACCAGCCCATTTTGCAAGCAAAAACCGAAGTAGGTATTGCCCAACTGTAATCTGCATTGTGCAGCGCATCAATGCGGGAACACTTTGAATCGTGCGATTCATAGGCCCCAAACTGAACGACGCTGAGCAATATGCGAGGTTGCCCCCATACAGCACCATCAGAACGACCAATAAGCTGGCAGCAAATGCCGCCAGCTTTGCAATGGCCGTTTTCAGCCGCCCACCGGGAAGACTGCGAATCAAACTCAACAAGCCGCTGTCGCGCTCTTGGCGCACAAGAATCAACGCAAGCAAGAGCATAGATGCCAGCAGGATAAGGTCGGTGAACGCATAGCTGATGGCTGTGTACAGACCTTTCTGTGGGTAATAGTCTATGGGTGTCTCCGTTAGCCCGGCATAAACATGTGCGGTTAATTCGATGTTTTTCAAATCGTACCCGGTACGGTCGTTTTGAAAAATTGAGATGCCGGACAGCTGAGATGCCTTGGTCTGAACGCCATCCAGAAAGTCGCTGTAGGCCGCCACGGTGTCATATTCGCTTTGCAGCTGGCTGAACAGGCGGTACTCTGTGTTCAAGTTATCCGTAAATAGAGTATAGGTCTTATCTGTGTACTCTTGTTCATAGGCATCGAACATAGCGGCATTGTCCTGCCGATACTGAGTGAGCCCATAGCCGCCGTAAGCCAGTTCCCGATAATACTGCCCGATTTTTACAAGGCTTTCTATCTCAGTGTATTTATTGTGAAGATAGGCTCCCTTTTCTTCCATGTTTTTATCGGAAAGCTCGACACCTACTGCGCGATAAGCTGATGCAGGAGGCTGCTTGGCTGTGGGGCGAGTACCCATCCACAGCAGTAGGAGATTGGAGGCCGCCAGTATAGCCAACAGAGCCGGGAACACTCTGCCGCCCCAAACTTTGCGAAGTTCAGCAAAAAACAGGCTCATTTACCGTCTCCCTCACCAAACACGTTCAGGTACACATCTTCCAGCCCTTGGCCGGGAGCGTATTTTTCAATAAGCTCCGGCACGGGCGCAGCATCCACAATCTTGCCGGCGCGCAACAGGATAACTTTGGTTGCCACCGTTTCCACATCCGAAACGACATGTGTTGCCACAAGGATGATTCGATCCTTAGCCATATCTGCCAGCAGTTCGCGCAGACGGAGATTTTTTTGCCGGAGGGAGGCATCGGTACACAACACTTTCTGCACGATTCCTTCGGGACGGTTGCAGTCTGCCGGCTCCGGCAAATCTTCCCTTTCCGCCGGCAGCATCAGAAACGAACGGGAAAACATCCCCACTTTTGAAACGGTGTCGCCGAAAGTCGCATCCAGTGCCAAATTCTCCGGCTGCCGCTGCCCCGCACCGACAAAAACGAAAACGTGCGGATCGCCGGCCGGCAATTTTTCAACGTCATCCAGCAAAATATAGCCGTTTCTCAATATGTCGTCTTCATAACGGAAAAATTCGTCATAATCGGAACGGCGCCACACAAATTTTCCGTTGTCGAGATTGATCACGCCGTTTTTCTTAAAACGCTCGATATCTGCGGAAGTAACCTTCCGTACCTTGCCGTCCGCTTATTCCCATCCACAAAGGCTTGAATATACGATAAAAGCACTAATGTCAAGAGTGCTTTCTCGAATACATTATCTTTTCCATTCACCAATGTACAAGTATCTTCCAATGCTTCACGAATCTGAAACTCGTTATCGAGTGGGCGATAATTAGTTCCCGTAATACCAACACGACGATGACGGATATTTCTGTCAACTTCCAACTCCTTTGTCAAGATAGAATGGATATCCTCTATTCTATGCACAGACAGCTCTTTCAAATAATCAGGCACATCAAGAACAAAATCAAGTGCATCCTTATGATTAAGCAACATAATAGCCTCCTCTTTTGTCTTTCCTGAAGCAGTTTGCTTATCTTTTAGCAATCGCTCTGTCTCTAAAAGAGAATATGTATTGCCTTCTATCTGTGAGGATTTCCAAGACAAATCAACTCCCAAACGCTCCATTTCCTTGCGATACTCAAGATCTGTCATACCTTCCGTATTTTTCTTGAACTCTTTTTGTGCAGCATTCAGCACTTCAAGTTCTTCTTTTGTAAAAATCTCCACCTTAGGTAAAACTTCACGGATCAAGTCAAAATTAAACGATTCCTGCACTACACGTTCATCTATATCCTTATCGAAATAAGTAGCCAAATCCAAAGGCATAGTTACATGAGCTTGCGGAGTAAGTCTGTACTTGGTAGCAGGACCACGGCCTACCGTCTCAACATTTCCTTCCTTAGCAGCAGCAGAAAGTAATCTCTTCATTGTGCTATCACTAGGTGCTTCCATAAGCCCCGCCATAATCTTTGCCCTATTTGCCAAAGGATGATAATGCAAGAACTGTAATATTTCTATATCTATAGTCATAATCTTTATTTATTAATCGGCTCAAAGTTAGCCATTTCTTACCAATAATCGGCTCAAGCTGGGCCGATTTTGCAGATATTTAACGCAAATTTGAGCCGATTTCTATATAATGACAGTGATTAAAGTTCTTGACTCTATCATTGAGAACATTGTTTTTACACTCTACTAAAGCCAAATATTGTGGTACCAACCAAAGCGAACGCTACACAAAGCATGTCTACATCGGTAGCCAGCGTGTCGTTTCCAAGATTGACGACTTAGACTCTTACGGTTCAGATCCACACCGCATTCAGTATGCAGGTAGTGAGACCGATGGTCTTTCTGTTGATTATAAGGTTAAATATACCGGGCAGTTGCAGGTCATTAAGGATAATTATGCTCCCTTTGCAGTGCCGTACTATGGCGAGGACAACAACGACTATGTGGATTGCAAGGGCTCCTGCGGCAAGCAAAAGGGAACAGCAGACAAACATCTAACATTTTATGTATTTCTATTTTGTTCCGATCTTGATAATAAGAAACAGGCAATTAGCATAAGTACAATTGTGAAATACAAAAATATTTTAGGTAGAATTTACTTTGCTGCAATATGGATATTTCACAGGATTATTGTTCACAGCCTATTCAGACGGGCTGTAAAAAATGATTGAGCAGAGATAATATCACCACAACCAAAGATTAGAGTCTACCATAAAAATATAGTAGCTACATAGAAGCAGTCTTCATTGTAATTGACTGCTACACAATTTTATAAGAATACTTTATTTTTCCATTATTCTTATTCATGCAGATCTCAAAACAGCTTTTACCATCAACAAGATGAAACTCAGCAGAAAACCTGTCATAAATATTCCTGGCAACAAGTCCCATTGTCATGCGCAGATTTATCTCAACAACAGGATTAAAACGGTATTTAGGCCCGTCATCAGTTCCACCATACTCGTAAACAAACTGATCTACCCCTATGAACCCTTCATAACTGCCCGAAACCCTCTTTTTAAGGAACTCAACAATAGCATTTCGCGATTTCAATAACAAATCGGCAGGAATATAGTCTAAAATTTTCTTTTCAATAAATTCATTAGAAGCCAAAACATTGCCCCTATACGCCCCATTCCGGGCATAAAAAAGCGAATAACCAAGAAATTCTATACAATCTACCCCCTCATAGGCAGAATTACGCTCAGCCTTAGAAGATCTAAAAAGCATCGCAAATTCCAAAACAGGCCTAACCCTCTGCTCTACCACAACGTATCCATGCTTGGCTATAAGATTCCTGCACCACCCTGCATCACTGTAGGAGAGCCTTTTTGAAACAAACCTTATCCCTTTTCCGCTTCCCGACAAAGGAGCTTTTAGAACAACTTCTTTATTACATTCCAAAAACGACTCAACATCCTTTACTTCTACAGCTTCTATACGATAATTATGAGAAGTAATATCATTAATATTACTATTATTCAGATACTCAAGAGCCTGCAAAGCCACTCTCCTATGCGAAAGAATGGTAATCTGTTGGATCTGTTTATCCGTTGGTAAAAGCCCTGCATCTACCCCCTCCTTTAAAAGTCTGTTTTTTAGAACAAAATCCCATCCCCATGGTACAATCTGCCCAAAGTCAGAATCATCCACTGTACAAAGGCCATGCATAAATCGTGTAATTGAAGCGCAGTCACGTCCAAAAGCCAATGCACTCTCAGGCGGGACAAAATGTATATCGCCGTTAGCAAGGCATAAATCGTGTTCCGGGTTAAAAATATACACTGTTTTACAATTCATTAATATTATTGCTTGTCTGCAACAGACTTTTATAATTAGGAATGATAAAGCCTGCACAGCTTAGAAAATCTTGTCAAGTAGCTTTCCATCACTATAACAAAGTTTTTATAAGCCACTTTTGCTTCCTCATATTTCACAAATGTATTAATATTTTATTATTTATCGGCCAATTTTTGAAACCCGCATTAGCTTTCAGCTATAGCTTTGGCATTAGCTTTACCCCCCTTATACTCTCTTTACCCTCCCCCCACTATCAACCAAACTATCCGCTTCCCGACAAAAATTTACGTAAATCATTTGTGTATGTTGTAGAAATAAATATCTTTGCAGAAGAAGTGTTGGTTATCGCTGTTGGATTTGGCCGGTATTCTACCATTCACTACACACCGGCTTAATGCGAAGATTTATTCAGGAGTGGTAGACCTGGATTTCGGAGGTTCGGTCTCCGTTCCAACATTTTCTTTATTAAGCAAGTATCCTCTTCTAAATATTCCGCCACTGTTAACATTCCAATAAGAGGTATCTTTAGATAATTCAATAAATAGCAAATAACAATTTTTCAGTTCGGTGTAGATAATGTATGTATAAAAAATGCCATCACGTATTTTCCCTTTCTTAACACATTCTCTTTTAAAATTAACAGCTACATATTCAACAAACTCAACAACAGATGCGAATCCTGCATTTCTTATTTGTACTCCATGATTTGCTTCAATATGCCTTAAACCGTACCCCTTGCCTGCTATATTTTGAAATCCTACACTAAGCTTTATAGGAGCAGCTTTCAGCCGTGACTCCCCTTTAACTTCTCCAAAAACGGTATTTCCATTTTGTGCCAGTACAAAATTTTGTCCATTTTCATCAATTTCATCTGATAACCTAATATCATTTATATAATCATTCTCCATATAAAGTGTTCCCATCTATAAATGGAGTAGAAAAGACCTATTTTGTAACACGTTTTTTTCGAATTTAGCTTTGTCACCCTCTATACCCCCTATACCCTCTATACCCTCTATACCCTCTATACTCTCTTTACCCTCCCCCCACTATCAACCAAACTATCCGCTTCCCGACAAAAATTTACGTAAATCATTTGTGTACGTTGTAAGAATAGATAACCTTGTCGGCAAAGAGCATTACTCTCTTGCGAAGGGAGGAGGTCAGGCAAATCCTAACAGGATTTTCAGCCAAGAGCCAATCATAACTGTTGGAGAGTAATGTTTCTGTTTTTGCATAAAGAAATTTTTGGCCGAACAAAAAAAAAGTGTACCTTTGCATATGGGTAAGTCATATACGACCAGCTCCCTCAGAATCCCCCAGGATCGGAAGATAGCAAGGGTATGAGGTTGTAGCGGTGCGATATATTCAGCTTACCCTTTCTTTTTCCTTTTTCAAATAGCATCTCAATTACTTCATTTAAACATCCATGATTTCACTTTGTTAAATATTAGTATTTTCCAGATTCCATCATCAATTTTAATATTTTCTATAACGTATCGTTTTGGAAGACAGTTTATGAATAGAAATATAGGACGTTCTATTCAAAATGATGATATAACAACAAAATAGATTGGCTTAAACAGTAAAGTAATAACCCTTAGGTGTGGCAACTGATATAAAAGATTTTTGTTAATTGCATGGTATCTAATAACAAAATAAAGATATCATGAACAATATGACATTCAACGAGCTTGCCACACTGTGGATAGCAGACAAAAAGCAGTACGTAAAAAAGTCCACCTACGCAACATACACAATACTGCTTCAAAGCCATCTCCAGCCTGCGTTCGGACAAAGAACAGATATTACAGAGGAGTTAGTCCAGCAATATGTGCTTGCCAAACTACAGGAAGGACTCAGCAGGAAGACCATAAAAGATATGCTTGTCATCCTTAAGATGATCCTCAAATTCGGTTCAAAATGGCACATGAAAGAATCAAGAAGCATAGAGATAAAATTCCCCACAGACAGAGAAAATCCACCATTGGAAGTTCTTAGCATATCAAGTCAAAGAAAGATAATGCAACACATAAAAGACAACTTCAGCTTTCAAAACCTTGGAATATATATATGCCTTTTGTCGGGAATAAGAATAGGAGAAATATGCGCATTAAAATGGGAAGACATAGACACAAGCAACGGCATAATAAAGATAAACAAAACCCTCCAGCGAATCTATACCCGGGGAACACCTGCACATACAGAACTAATAATAGATACCCCAAAATCCAAGAACTCAATAAGGGAGATCCCAATGACCAAAGAGCTACTTTCCATAATAAAGCCGTTAAAAAGAGTAGTTAACAATGAATATTATGTGCTTACAAACAATCCACACCCAACCGAACCGCGCACATACAGAAACCATTACTACCGACTAATGAAACACCTTGAGCTTCCCGCACTAAAATTTCACGGGCTTCGCCACAGCTTTGTAACAAGATGTATAGAGAGCAGATGCGACTACAAAACCGTAAGTGTACTGTTAGGACACTCCAACATAAGCACCACCCTTAATCTCTACGTACACCCCAACATGGAGCAAAAAAAACGATGTATAGAACAGATGTTAAAGGCACTAAAGTAACCCGCTGCAAACCTAAAACAACATTCCGAGGGAGCTGTTTTGAGCAAAACGCCCTAAGCAGCTTCCATTGCTATCCCAACGGAGCCTCCTCCACCCTAACAATGCCGTTTCTGTTAAACCCAATCCTAAAATGCCTTAACTCCACCCTATCTATATGCCTCAACTGCATCACGATATGAATATAATATATGCGCTGCACCGCAATCGCAGACACATGCCCGGTATCATCTATAGAATCAATAAAAACCTCCGGATTATCTATCTTCTGCATAAACCTGCCTATATGCAGTCTCATTATCTCGTTTATCCCCTTAAAAGGGTAATAATTACCGCAAGTAAAATCATTTTTTCCAATGACAATTAACTTTCTATACAGCAATACCTTCTCCTCAAGCACCTTAGACTCATTGTCCATAAAAGACATCTCCTCCCTTATTTTTGCAACAAAGGAGTCTATTTTGCTTCCGGATATAAAATCCACAGCCTCTTTTATCTCTCCCACCTTATTGTTGCCAATATTTATTGAGGCCCTTTTATCAAAATACTTGTTTCCAAGCCTGTGAGCAAAATAAAAACGCATGAGATCCTTAATTCTATCCTTAAGCATATAGCTTATAACCAGCACAATAAAAAGAGGAAAGGTGATATTTCCAAATTTCACCTGAAAGATCCACCCAACAGCCGTAGCAAAGATCATGGCCACACCGGCAGCAATACTATAACAAAGCTGTTCAACCGCAACACCATCCCGCCTCTTAGACAAGCCTATATATAGATCACTCTCAATATACTTTTTAAGCAGTCCCCTGTAATACACCAAATCCCTGTTATGTACCGGGTTATCATCTATAAGACCATATCCGCGAGATGCAGAATAATCCCTAATGCTGCGGACAAGAGCAAAGATTTTTTGTCTGGAAGCATAAAGTTCACTATTATCCAACGAATCGTAGAGCTTTACAATCCTTAGCAGGTAGCGTTGCAAAATATAGTTAATATACTCATCTACAGCAAGAAAACACCTCCGCTCACGCTCCGGCATATAGTTAAGCCCGGCAGACAGCCCCCTAAACCTGCACAACACACTCTCTATATCTGCAACACACTCACACACATTGGCTTTGGCTGCATCTGTATCCTTACAGAACATTATCTTTATTGTCTCATTCCGCACCGCACTCTTGATTATTGCCGCATACATCTTTAGATGGTACTCAAAATCATTACAAGGACCTCCGTTTACAACATCTGAAACAGACTCTTTAAGAAAGATATACGGAAGAGAGGAATCCAAAGCAAGTTCATGCAGCGAATAGACAGGGGTAATAAGCCTTACATTAGACTTTATATCCCTATAAAACAGCTCTTTACCGTATATCTCCGGGCTTATTCCCATACTATTGGGAACAAACAGCCAGGTGTTTACGGCAAAACTGTTAACATCTACCTCATTATCAACGACAAAGCCAAATTTAAACTCAACCGAAAAGTTGTCGTGTTTCTTAACCTTAATATCAATCATATCTGCTTAAAAATATGAAACCACGTCTGCCGCAGAGCACTCCTTAAGTACCACACGCCCATCCTTGTCTATAATATATACAGATGGCAGCTCCCTAATAAAATAAATACCCTTTGTCAATATCTCACCCCCAATGCTGCAACCATCTATGAATTCAATACCATCCCCTTTGGAGTTTAAGCTCTTCTGTATGTTTTTGCCGCTAAAAATATCCCCCTTCTCCCACCTGTCTGTTTCCGCTCCGGGATATATTGCCAGCACCACTATATTACTGTTTAATAAAGATTTGCCGGTTATCATCTGTTCTATCTCACTATGACAAGAGTGGCAATCCGGGTCATAGAAAAACAGAACAATGTCTTTTCCTTTAAAACTGCTCAAACGCCTTATCCTGCCGGATCTGTCTGCAAAAGCAAAATCAGTTGCAGTCTCCCCCACCAGGTTTTTCTGCAGATTACTAATTATATATCTGTAATGTTCACGTTCAAAGGCACCCGTTAAAGGGGAGCCTGAGATTGCCCGCAAGAAAGAGATATAGAGGGCATCATTTCTCATTGGCGACCTGTAATCATAAAGATACTGCTCTAATTTTCCCACAAAATACTCCTCTGCCAATTGAGCCTCCGTTGAAGCGGTATCACTGCACACAAACCTGTTAACAAAAATATTTACGCCACCATTAACTGTGGCTGAATCTGCACTTGCAAGAAGATGCAGGAAATCAGACAACCCCTGCTCCGCAATATTGCGCTTGAGAAGAGAGGTATCTGCAAAATTAAACTTATCCCAATAATGCTCTATAAGAAAAGAGAGCCGCTTGTCTGCACCTTTAATCTCCTTTGGTATATCCCGGTACGGAAAAGTATCCTGCCCCGGCAGCATGAAGCAGTTTCCAATAAAAGCCACACAAAAAAGGATTACAGTCTTAATGAAAAGTCTATTTACAATGTATCTCATTTTCAACATCCCCCACTTTTAAATATATTGTTTACTACACCACTTGGTGCAATACGATACAAATATAACTCCAATTATGTTAAAAAATATCTATCTTCGCAACCCATAACTAAAAAGTTTTAAGGATGAACATACAGCACAACCTTGCAAAACTTATTCTAACTACATCAATACTGCTTATTTCATCACTAATAGTTTACGGTTCAGACGACAAAAATGCCGCAGACGAAAAAATAGACAATTTACCCTTCTGTACCTACGGAACAGACGAAAAGGTATATGAGGTCTATATGGAGGATATTCTCTACGCTGTAAAGGGGCGAGACTCTTTGTATCTTACAAGATATTTCTACAACCCCGAACTCAACAACCCAAATATAACCGGCAAAAAACAGCCGGTAATAATGTTTCTCTTTGGCGGCGGGTTTATGGAGGGCAACAGAAACTTTAAGCCATACCTAAAATATTTTGTCTATTACGTAAAACAGGGGTATCAAGTAATTACAATAGATTACCGCCAAGGGTTGCGTAATTGGTATGCAAACTACTTTAAAGAGGTCAAATCTGGCAAAAAGGTGGAGGTGAAGGAGCAAGAGATACAATCTGTGCTTTTGAATGCGGTAGATTTGGCAGTTGCAGACTGCATTACTGCAACCAACTTTGTAATTTCACAATCTGACAAGTGGCATACAGACAACAACAGAATAATCCTCAGCGGCTCAAGTTCGGGGGCGATAACTGCAATGCAAACAGAATATTACCACTCCAACAGATATTTTAACGGCGATACAAATGTTAGAGAACGTCTACCAAAAAATTTCGGCTATGCCGGAATAATATCGTTTGCAGGGGCGGTGTTTACACAAAAAGTGGAACCTGAATTTGGGAATAATGTTACCCCGGTACTCTTCTTTCACGGAGACGCAGACCCAAGCGTACCATTCAATTATGTGAATATGCACAAAGGAGGTATTTACGGCTCTGCATATCTTGCAGAAAAATTCTTGGATAGCAGCCACCCCTTCTCATTCTGCAAAACAATAAACGCAGATCATGAGATAGCATTTTCTGCAATGAATAACAGAACAGTGATAGACGAATTTTTAAAGGACTACATTGTAAAGCAGAAACGTTCATACAACATTAGGGAGGAGAGCGTAAAGGTTAACGAGCCAGTAAAGAAGAGGTTCACCCTGCGTGAATACCTCACTTTGGAGTAGCGTTGGCGTTAGCTTTGGCTTTGGCTAATAGTTTATTGTTCGCTTACGCGCAGCTTTTCCTCGCCATGGCAAAGCTCAAACAAGTTCGTCTTTGCTCATTTGGCTTACGGAAAAGGTTTAGAGTCAGTTAATCAGCTCAAACTTCTATACCCTCTTTACTCTCCTTACTTTCTTTACCATTAAAATTGCCAAAGCCAACGCCAAAGTCTCTCTATAAACTATGGCATAACGGGAGAAACAGCGTAAAGGTTAACAATTTACAGTACAGACATAAATACATATAACATTTATAATAATTTAATTGATTTTTGGTTTGATATGAATAGAAAGATTTTTATCTTTGCGTGGATAGTGGGGTGGGGACTTTGAGCAAAGAAGAAATATAACAATTAATATATTAACAACATTTACAAAAGAGATTCATTATGAAACAGAACTACGAAGAGCCACAAGTTCTTATTGAACAAGTGCTTATTGAAAAAGGCTTTGCCACATCATTTACCGGATCCGGTATTGACGGTGCAGGCGAAGAGGATTACGGTGAATTTTAAACTTATGCAGCTATGAAAAAAGGGATTAAATCTTTAATGCTCATTGCTGCAGCAGCAATGACATTTACCTCTTGCCAAAAAGAGGACAAAGCACAGGTTAACGACGGTAAAGGCACAGTTAAAGTTAACTTCACATCTGTAGCAGACGGTACAAAAACCTATTTTGGAGACAGAACAACCGACAAATACCCTACACTTTGGACAGGAGATGAGAAAGTTGGTATAACTTATTTAGATACAGATTTAGACAATGAGGGTAATAACGTTGTAGAAGTTAATGGAAAAGGGGAAACAACCACTTTCTCAGCAGAACTTGCAGAACCATCATCAAAAGAGGGTTCTATTTTTGTATTCTCGCCATGGTATAAAGGTAACTATACAGATGCTGATGCCGGCGGATTTACAAGATACAGTAGTACCAATAAAAACGCCAATGTAGTCATTCCTACAACACAGGTCTCTACTCCAACCTCTTGTGACCCAAAAGCACAGCTATTGGTTGCCAAATATGGTTTCACCAACGGTGTAGCGAACAATGTTGATGTTATATTTACTCATGCAACAGCTTACGGTAAAGTTACCATTAATGGTGTAGATGCTAAAATCAAAACTGTAAAGATTGATTTCGGCCAGAACGTTACCGGAACAGGTCTCTACTACTACACTGCAGATAATGAGCAATATGGCAATAAAGCAGGTGAATTAAAAGCTGGGAACAAATATAACAACACATATGTTGAAATAGACAACAGCAAATATCCTTGCGACAAAACATTCTGGTTTGGTATCCCTGCCATCTCTTGCGAGGGTAAGACAGTAGTAGTTACCGTAACAGACGAAAATGACAAAGAGTACACAAAGGCTATTACATCTGAGAGTAAGGTATTGAAATTTGAGCAGGGTAAGATATCATCATTTACAGTTACCGTAGTTCCAAAATCTGAAGAGAAAACATATACTACAGTGGCTAATCTAAGAGCAAAAGGCGCTAATGCTACAATCTCAGAGCAGGTATATATGAAAGCTACCGTAATAAGCAACAATGAGGGTGGTAACAGCACATCATTAAAAAATATTGTTGTTTCTGATGGTGAGGCCGGTATAACTGTTAGATTTAAGTCTAATGCCAACACTGAATGGAAAGTTGGAACAGAACTTGAATTTGATTTGATGGGAGCCAACATTTCAGAATACAAAGGATGCTTGCAATTAAATAACTTTGACAACGCTAAAGCAGAAGCAACAGGAAATGTAAATAAATTGGCTCCAAAAACCATCAGCGCAGCTGATTTAGCTAAATATGAATCTATGTATGTTGCTATTCCTGATGTTCAGGTAGTAAATGACGATCTAAGCAAAACTGTTGGAGGCTCATCACACACAAGCATAAACATGGAGGCTAAGACAGGTGAGAAATTTGTTATGTTTACAGCCTCATATGCTGTTTTCAAAGAAGACCAAGTTCCTCAAGGATGTGGCGTATTGATGGGTATAGCTAATGTTAACGACGGTACATATCAGGTTATGCCAACTGTAGCATCTGACTATGCTGGTTTGACAGGCACACGTTTTGGAGATGCCCCTGCGTTGGAGTTTGGTACACCAACATTCTCTGCAACTACATTCAAAGAGGGTGTGGAGATTGCCGGTGGTAAGATTCTCCTTACATACAAAAACGCATCTTCTGAAAATGTAAATTGCACAGTAACCGTTTCCGGTGAGGCAGCAAGTGGAATAGGCGCTCCAGCTGTATCTGACATATTAGCTAAAGGGGATGGTACCCTTGTACTAAATGTTTACGGAACACCTGCCAAAGCCGGTTCTGTTACATTTAACATTACTATCACCAAGGCAGGCGAAACATTGTACACCGGCTCAGTTAATGCAACAGTAGCGTCCGCTTCATCAACCGAGACAAGTTACACCGTTGATTTTGCTGCTCAAAATTATGAAAGAGGTGATATAATGACAGACAAGAATAATGGAAATCTCACTTTCGGTGACTATACCATAATTTTTGCTAAGAATAATGGTAATACTCCTCCGACATATTATAATGATAAGACTAAAGCTGCAGTAAGGATGTATCCACAAAATACTATGACCATTAAATCTAATAAAACAATTGTCAAAATGGTTATTAATGCGTACAGTAGTGAAGCGAATCAGCCAACTGTCACTGTTAATACCGGAGCGTATACACTTAATAGTACAACAACCCCTGGTGATACAGAATGGACAGGAAGCGCCAAAGAGATAACTTTTACTATTGAAGGTAAAAAGAATTATCGAATATCTAGTATAAAAATTTACACAGAATAAATTATTATACATACTATAATTAACAGGCAGGGCAGACGTTCTGCCTGTTTTTTATTCCACTCCTTTATGGTTTATAGGTGGAATACAGTTTTACAGCAAGCATATAAAGCCCCTTCTTTTCTCTGTAAACGCTTTTGGGGTCACACTGGATTTGGGAGATATATTTGTGGTCAATGATTTTGACCGCAAATCAGCAAATTCTTGTTCGCTAATTTCTAAAACATACCCAACAGGGAACAATCTGCGTAAAATTTTGTCGGGAAGTAGATGATTAAGTTGATAGTGGAGAAAAACGTGTTACAAAATCCAATTTTTCCCCTCCATTAATAGAATATATTAATATTGATAGGAGAATATATATTTTTTGTGGTATGGGACGAAAAGCAATAACACTTGATGAACAAATAGCATTACTTCGTAGTCGTAATATGACTATATCAGATGAGTTAAAAGCAAAGGAAATTCTATTTGATATAGGATATTTTCGTATGGGCTTTTATTGGTTTCCATTTGAAAAGACCTACCCCAACAAACATCATCGGACACATTTGTTTAAAGATGGTACAAATTTTAATGATGCGGTAGAATTATATTATTTTGATTTTAACCTTCGCAATATATTGTTAAAACCGCTAAGTAGAATTGAAATAGCATTCAGAACAAAAGTTGCTTATATCATATCAAATTACTATAAAGATAGTCCAACATGGTTTGTTGACATTACTGTTGTAAGCAAACAGCAAGCCTGTTCATTTGAAAACAGGGTTTACCAACCAATATTAGACAAAGTGCAGATTATCTCCATGCATCACAGACATCATATTAATGACAGATTTGCACCTGCATGGAAAACCTTAGAATTTATGACTTTGGGCGAAATGGTTCATCTTTTCAAGTCCATAAAAAATGAAGATTTGAAATTGCAGATTGCAAACTATTTTGGAATAAAAAAATTAGTCACATTTGAGAACTACCTTGAACTTGTTAAGGAATTGAGGAATACCTGCGCTCATGGTAATGTCCTGTATGATTTTACCCCGGAAAGGTCAATTCGTAAAGGTCCTGCAATGAAAAAGGGCATTGGGGAAAACCAGAACTTAAACGGAGCTTTAAGGATAATCTTGTTTATGATGAAGCAGATTTCCGAAAATCGTTATAATGATTTGATAAAAGATATTGATATGTTGATTTTGGAATACAGTAAATACCCTGTTATTGAAGATATTTTGTCATCAATAAGCGGCTTGAATCAACTGCATAGAGAATAATAATGAACTTTCTATAGAATAAGTCTTGTTGTTTTATAGAAAAGTTATACCTTTGTGCTATAAAAGTGCCGGTGGTGACTTTAAGGCTCATTACCAACACTATAAAAGGGGAATAAGAGGTTGGACATTTTTGCTGTCCAACCTCGCCTTTTATAATGACTACTTATCAAATGAAATTGATGAAATAGGTAATGGCGTAAAATTTTGTCGGGAAGTTTAATTGTTCTCTACTATCCCGGATACCCACTCATTCTGTTCATTTTCTGAAATCAAATCATTGTTCTGTATCTCGTTTTTAGGAATCTGGAAGTTGTCAAACTCCCGAGGGGCGTACGCAACTTTGTATTTGTAAAGGAAGCGTATAATTTTATGGAAAAACAACACATGAGCGTTTGGCTAATTACTCCACACTCATGCGCATACACCTATGTAAACAACTATCCGCTTTACTTGTTCAATTTTTTTTGTAATATGCTTAAAAAGTTTTAAAAAGTTGCAGGTAATATATTTGCCAAACGCATAAAAATATATAATTTTGGAAGTTTTTCACACAACGTGTTAAAACGTTAACTTAGAATCTACACTACTTGTTAACCTACTAAGTAATATTTAGAAAAATTTATACGAAACCACCCTGTGTCTGCAGGGTACGTTCTATAGATTTTTAAGCTATTTGCAGTAATGAGAAGAATCTTTAAATCACTTATTTTAATTGCCACGGCAGCAATTGCTTTTGTTTCCTGTTCCAAGGACAACAACCTTACGGATAATCCCAACGGAACTGTTTCACTGAATTTTGTTTCATCGTCAGAGGGGACAAGAACCGTCTTTGGCCATATAGAGGGTAACTCCTACCCTGTTATATGGAATGTTAATGACAAAGTACAGATTTTTTTGGATGAGAATTACCCGGTAGAGGCATCTGCCGTATATGGCGGTGAAAGCACGGCATTCAATAATGTTACTCTTAGCGGGACTCCTACAGAAAAAGGCACAATCTGGGTTGTATATCCCAAAGGGGTATATGACAAGAACAACTCAAATAACAATAAACCGGGATGTACGGGAATAAGTTCCAAATATAAGCAGTTTTACATCTATCTACCGGATATACAGACCCCTGTAACCGGCTCGTGCGATCCTAAAGCACAGGTTCTATATGCAGAGAAGAGCTACACAAAAGCAGAGCTTACAAGCGGGGCAACAGTAGATTTGGGAGCCTTCCATCATGCTACGGCGTACGGTAATACTATAATTAAGGGTGTTAAGGATGGAGAGAAGATAAGTACCGTTACATTAACATTTCCACAAAATGTTGCCGGTACAACCTGTTACTTTAACTATGAGAAATACAACTCTTTAGAAAAGTACAACTTAGATGCAGCAAAAAGCAGTAAAAATACAAATACAATTACCCTAAATGTTGGCAACGTTACCGGCAATTCATATCTGTTTGGTATTGCACCTTTCAAATGCAAGGGAAAGAGCATATCTGTTGTTGTAACCACAACAAACGGAGCTACATATACAAAGACTGTAAGTGTACCGTCGAGCGGAGCTCAGGCATTTGATTTTGAACAGGGGAAGGTGACAAAATTTACTGTTAATGTTGAGGGAGGCTCTACAGGTGGTGATGGTGAAGATGATCTAAACACACCGGACGGACATTTGGAAACCCCGTATTACGGTGCAAATACATCCATGCTGAAAACCATATTCCATTATGCTACGCTCAATGGCAGAGAGGTAAGAAACTACGCGCTTAATTTTGACCTTGACAACAAGATAGCCAACTGGGTTGCATATCCGCTCACAAAAGAGTACACAGCAAAGAATACAGATAGAACTGATGATTTCAAAGCAGATCCGTTGCTTCCTGCCAAATCCCAAATAAGCTATACAATGAGCGGTTACAGCAGAGGACATCAGATTGCCTCGGCAGACAGATTAGGTAGCAGGGAGCTGAATGTGCAGACATTCTATTATTCCAATATGACACCACAGCTACAAAATGGTTTTAACGGTGGCATTTGGGGTTCATTAGAAGATAAAGTCAGGGGATATATAAGCAGTTACGACACCGTTTATGTTGTTACCGGAGCTGTTCTTAAAACAGTTGGCGGAGTGGAATCTGTCAAATATGTTACAGATAAAAAAGGTGTAAGCCATATTGCCGTCCCAAATTACTATTACAAAGTTGTTGTAGGAATGAAGAAAAGCGGCTCTACCGCCACCTATAAAGGTATAGGTTTTTGGTTAGAGCATAAAAATTATGACACCAAAGCCAAAATTTCAAGAACATACGCCTGCAGTATAGACGATATTGAAAAGAAGACAGGTGTCAATTTCTTTGTAAACCTTCCAAAAACAGTGGAAGCTCAGGTTGAGTCTACCTGCAACCCGAGCGAATGGGGTTTATAGATAGTAATCCACCGCACATCTTGTAATCCTAACCTCCTTGCAATATTCAGATATTACTTTGTGGTTAGGATTTACTTTATACTTTTTTAGATCCTCCTCATTGTCAAAGCATACGGTAAGGACAGCGTCAAAGGCCCCGTCATTGGGAATCTCATTAACACCAACCTCCAAAGATCTAATCTGAGGAACAACTCCAACAAGAGCCTCAAGGTGCTCTTTCATCCAAAGGGCATGCTCATGTGCACTTTTGCCGTTTGCGCCATCCTTGAATTTCCACATTACAATATGTTTAAGCATAATATATTTTGTTAAAGTTAATTTTCTAATTATACATTACCCGTAAATACCGCTTTTAACTTGTCAATAGTCACAGGCTTTGGAATAAATGCTGCAAATCCCTCCTTTATGGCAATCTCCTCTGTTATATCTCCTCTTCCAGACATAAGTACCACAGGAACTCCACCTGCAGAGGCGAGTACATCAAAACCGGTTATTCCGCACATATCCATGTCTGTAAGTATGCAGTCATAGTCATCTTCATCAATACATATTCCTATAGATACAAGCATAGATGATACAGCATTTACCACATCCGGCTCATCATCAAATACAACTATCCGCTTGCAACTGATAAATTTCTTCTCCTCTCTGCAGGAATTTTTGTCGGGAAGCGAAACAGGAATAGAGACAGTAAAAGTTGTGCCCTCGTTAACCTTTGAATCTACATCTATTGTGCCGCCAAGCAGCTCTACAAGCCCCTTTACCACAAACATACCATATCCGGAGCCCTTTGCTAAAGTGTTGTTTTTCTCCACCCGGACAAACGGCTTAAAGAGTTTGTCCATATCCTTGCCCTCTATGCCTGCACCGGTATCGCTTACTTTAATGTTTAAAAGATTGTTCCCTTCCGAGCTTTTATCCACACAGGCATAAATGGTTACACCCCCTTTTACGGTATATTTTACAGCATTGGAAACGAGGTTTATGAGAATCTGACGCAGCTTCATCTCATCTGAGATTATAACTCCGTTTTCTAATCTGTTACAGCTGAAATGAAGCTGTTTTGCATCGGCAAGCGGCTTGAACATTCCACAGATCTCCGTTAGGACGGTATTTGAGTCAAATTCAGATTTGGTTACGGTAAGGGTTCCTTGTTCAATGCTTGAAAAATTGAGCATGTTTTCCAGCAGGGCAAGGATATATTTTGCGGAGTTTTTCATTGAGCCTGTCTCTGCGGGATAACCCTCTATAAATTCCAAGTAGCCTATGATTGAATTAAGCGGGCTCTTAATGTCGTGCGAGGTTGCAAGCATAAGTTTGTGCCTGCTCTCCATAACCTCCAAAATCTTTCTATTAGCCTGCTCAATGGCTCTGGATGCTTTCTGTGCAACCTTTATGTCATTTATAATTGTTATGGCAAAATAGATTATAACCAAAAGGGCCAATACTCCGCCGGCAAGTGATAAGGCATAATTACTGTCTGCCTCTCTCTCTGTTACAGATACAGATTCCAAAACAGATCCAAGCATCCGTCCGTTCAATTCGTACAATATGCTGTATATTCTATATGCTAATCTGCTATTTGCGGTTATTACCACATTTATTCTTTTGACAATACTCTCCAAGCTCTTGTTGTAGTCTGACAAAGCTTCCATTGCCAAATCGTCTGCTTCACTATAGAGATTAAGGGTATCAGGATTGATCCTTTTTACAGTATCGAATCTGGCATTTACAGTTATTACCGTATCTTTTTTAGGACTAAAGAGGTCTGCGAATCTTCTAAAGAAGCCTCTTCTGGGTGGTAATGAGATAACTGTATCGTTAATCTGTGTTACATAAACAGATGTATCTCTGTACTCTTTTGCAGATTTGAGCTTTGTGCTCAGCTCCTCCAACCTGTTGTTCTCTTTAAATTCGCTGTTAAGAATCTTTATATTCTCGTATTGAGTATATAAAAGTCTTGGCAACTCCTTAAGGTTTGAAGATTCCTCTTTGTATATAATACTAAGCTTGCCGGCTATGCTGTCTACTCTGCTAATATATTGGGTAATAACATTTGCCCGTAACGCTTCGCGGCCGGCAGGGTACACCTGCAGAGAACGTTGTGTTTTATCTATTGAGTTTATAAGACTGTCTATGAGAGCAAGGGAACTCTGTTGTCTCTCTATGACGGCTCTGTTTACCTTTAATCTGCTGTTTGAAGTATGGAAGTAGGCAAGGATAAGTGTTGCAGAGAGCAGTGTTATTGCAAACAACAACACGGTTTTTATACTTGCTTTGGTCTCCGGCCTCATAGTGTATTCTTTATTGTAATTGAATGGCAATTATAGAAATTTATTTGCTTATATCAAAGAAACAGCCGGTTCAATGCAATTGACAATGCTGTTTGCAATGCTGTTCAATGCATACTCACTGCTAAAGAGCTAATATGTTCTTTTGATGCCTCAATTTTGAACAGATCTGTGGAAAAATTGTTGTGTTGTTACACAAAGTCTACATAATTCCACAGTTTTCCACACCCGCGTAAATTATAAATTATCTGTTAAACACCTGTTATTTAATAACTTACCACCAACTTACATAATTGGCTTACGGTTTGAAATACTCTATTACAGAAGTAATAATGCATTGGTTAGTAAACAACAAGAGGGTGGCTGTAGCCTTTGGGTCACCCTCTTTGAAAAAGAAAATTAACAACATAAAACATAATACGATGAAAAGAAATTTATTTTTAGGATTGGCAGTTGCTTTAGCATGTTTTGTAACTGTATCTTGTGTTGAAAGTTCTGGTAAATACAAAGCTCTTGTGGCACAGAGAGACTCTCTGTTAAGCGAATCTGCAAGGTTAGAGGCAGATTACAATGAGACAATGGATATTCTTAATGATGTTGAGAACGGTTTTGCATCAATAAGAGAGAAAGAGGGTATGGTTAGAAACGACCTTTCCAATGTTGAAGGTAAATCTGCATCAAAGAAGCAGCAGGTAGCCGGAGATGTGGCTCAGATTAAGGAACTTATTGAGCAGAACAAAGCTAAAATCGCTCAATTGGAGGCTCGCCTTAGAAAAAGCGGAAAGGATAACAAAACTTTGAAAGCAACAATTGAGAGACTGCAAAAAGAGCTTGATGAAAAATCTGAATTGGTTGCTGCTCTTTCAGATGAATTGGCTAAGAAGAATATAAAGATAGATGAGCTTACAGGTACTGTAAACAAACTCAACACAGACCTATCTGAGATGAGTGAGACATCCAAGAAGCAGATGGAAACAATACAGGCTCAGGATGAAGATCTTAATAAAGTATGGTACTGCGTGGCAAACCAGAAAACTCTTAAAGAGGCAGGTATTGTAACTAAAAACGGTCTGTTTGGCAAGAAGAAACTTATGGATGGTGATTTTGACTCCAAACTGTTTGTCAAGGCAGACAAGAGGGAACTTAAGTCTATCCCTACTGGAAGAAAGAGCATAAAGATTCTGTCATCACATCCTTCGGACAGTTACACATTGGTAAAGGAGGATGACCAGACAATAACAATTAGTATTACTTCACCAGAGAGGTTCTGGAGCGTTAGCAACTACTTGGTAGTTAGAGATTAGATATAGGAATATATTATGTAAAAAAAGCGGCTTGAAGCCGCTTTTTTTTTAACATTTTCTATCTCTTATAGTTCTATGCCGTATTGGTGCATCTTGTTATAGAGAGTTTTTCTGTCTATTTTAAGAAGCTGGGCGGCTAATGTCTTATTGCCGCGCGTCTTATACAAAACCTCCTCTATCTGTGACTTTTCATCGCCGGGCCTTAATGCATAATCCTTTGTTACCGGAGCAATAGGTCTTATTCCGGGAATATCTTTTGCTGTAATCTCATTTCCACCGGCAAAAAGAACAGCCCTTCTTATCACATTACGTAATTCCCTAAGGTTGCCGCTCCATCTGTATTGCTTTAAAAGTTCGAGTGCCTCGCTGCTTATAGATGTAACATTCTTTTCAAGCTCCTCGTTTGCAGATTTAAGAAAACCGTAGGCAAACACCTCTATATCCTCTTTGCGCTCTCTAAGAGGGGGAACTTCAAGAGAAAACTCGTTGAGCCTATGATATAAATCCTCTCTAAACCGCCCCTGCTCAATGGCAATCTCCAAGTTCTCGTTTGTAGCTGCAATTATCCTAACATCTACCTTTATATCTTTTGCAGATCCAACCGGCCTTATCTTCTGCTCCTGCAATGCTCTAAGCAATTGGACTTGGACATCATATGACAGATTACCAATCTCATCTAAAAAGACAGTTCCACCGTCTGCTAACTCAAATACACCTTTTTTATCACTTATGGCAGATGTAAAGGACCCTTTCAAATGACCAAAAAGCTCGCTTGGGGCAAGCTCTTTAGAGAGACTTCCGCAATCAAGTGCAATAAAGGGGTTGTTACAGCGTTTGCTGTATTGGTGAATAAGTTTTGCCGCATACTCTTTTCCGGTTCCGCTCTCGCCAAGTACCAAAACTGTGAAGTTGGTTGGGGCAACGGTCTTTATAAAATCCAACATAGTTAGAAATGCCGGACTTTTACCAATTATCATATCGGTTACCTCACGTTTATAATCCTTTTGCTGTGATCTACCCTTAGTGTTATTGCTCTTTTCCCTGTCTTTCTCACCTCCGATGCTGTTTAATATATTGTCTATCTTCTCCTTTAGCAGAGATGGAACCACAGGCTTTTCCAAAAAATCCTTTGCTCCTAATTTCATGGCAGATACTGCAATAGAAACTTCGCCATAGCCTGTCATAAGTATTACAGGAAGTGCAAGTTTGCTATCGTTTATCCAGTGAAGAAGCATTATGCCATCACCATCAGGAAGTCTTAGATCAGATATTAAAAGATTGGGATGTCCCTCCTCTATCATCTTTTTGGCACCCTCTATAGATGAAGCGTAAATTGCATCGTAGCCGTTTTTAACGAGCCATTTCTGCAGCATGACACATAAATTTATATCGTCGTCAACTATTAGAATCATCTTATTCATACACAACTTACAAATTCTGTCAAAGGTAGCTATTATAAAACAATATTGTAATCTTTAAATTTCAAAGGAATAAAACTATGGAGAAGTTATGTCTAATATATCTTGCGGATTAGGTTTATACCATCTCTTAAAGGAATGATAACATTCTCTAACTGAGGATCTTCATCAACCATTCTATTAAACTCTACAATGCCTTGGGTCTGTGCATCGTTGCTTACCTTGTCTGCATATACTTTGCCGTCCCACAAAACGTTGTCCCCTATTATCCAGCCTCCCGGAACAAGCAATTCCTTAACGAAGGTGAGATATTTGGGATACTCCCGTTTATTGGCATCTATAAAGACCAAATCGTATCTCCTGCCCTCTCCTTTAAACTGCTCCATGGTCCTAAGAGCATCGCCTATATGCAGATCTATCTGATCTCTGACACCTGCCCTTTCATACGCCTGCAGAATAAGGTCTTCAAGCTCATCGTTTATCTCAAGGGAGTCCATCTTGCCGTCTTCGCATAACCCGGCTGCTAAACATATTGAGGAATAGCCTGTAAAAACGCCCAATTCCAAAATTCGCTTTGGGCGTATCATTTTTGATATAAGTTCCAGTAACTTTCCCTCTATGCTTCCACACAACATACGTGAATGGTTTGTACGCAGATGTGTCTGCTTTACCACCCACTTTAGAGCCTCCTGCGGTTTTGAACTGTGGGCTTCGGCATAGCCGAACATTATCTCATCATTTAACATACTGAATAACAATATAATCTACATTATACATTCTTTGTTGTAAAACTTTTCATGCAACTTATTCAGAAACAGTTTATCAGCTTTAGCTTTAGCCCTTCTTTACCCTCTTTACTCTATCTCTACCCTTACTTCTATATAACATACAACATATTAAAAACAATATTTCTCTTCGTATCCTAAATTGCTTTAACTTTGGCTAATTAAGCTTATAGTCAGTTGATTAAACCAAAGTTTAAAGTAAACAATATTCCTCCTCTATACTCTCTATACATAAAAGGCCAATGCCAACGCTTTTCTCTTTACACTATAAACTTTATCATGGCCAACGCCAACGCAATCTATTGGTATATCAACCTCGAAAATCTTTTCTTGTCAAATATCTCTTTGGCCACCTCATACAGATAATCTGCCGTAAGGCTCTCAACAGAGCTTTTAATATCTTCAAAAGAGGCTATCCTGTTGTATACCAACACAGATTTGCCCATTGAGAGCGCCTGTGATTCTGCATTGTCCAACGATATTGAAAGTTGCCCTATAAACTGCTTCTTTATCATCTTTAACCTGCTCTCTGCAAGCGGTTTTTCCGTAAGCAGATCCAATTCTCTCTCAACCAATCCAATACAATCATTAAGGTACTGCTTATCACATCCAAAATATATTGTAACCAAACCTGTATCTGCAAACGGAGTATAGTTAGCCTCAACGTTATATACAAGTCCGTTCTTCTCCCTAAGACTGTAATTAAGTCTGGAATTTGAAGACGGTCCTCCCAACATATTTGTGAGCAGAGCTAACGCCAATCTTTTTCTGCTCCGCCACGAATAGGCGGAAGCTCCCGCTACGCAGTGCACCTGATGTCCTTTTTTATGGACGTTCTTATTAAATGGCACACCAATGGATAGCTCACTATTCTGTTGAATCTTACTCTCTATATTTCCTGCTGCATAGGTGTAGGTTGTCTCCTCCCCATCACACTCTGCATATAGTCTCCCCTCCTCAATAAACAACAACTCAACAGGTTCTCCTATATATCTCTTTAGTTGTCGCTTTACAATACCGGCTATTGTCTCCTTACAGGCATCCCCAACCACAGAAAGAGCAAGATTGTCGGGAATAAAATTGCTCTTTACATAATCTTTAAATGTCTCCTGCTTTATCTTACGCAGGGTCTCTTTTGTGCCCAATATGGGCATGGACAACGGATGATTGCCAAAGAAAAGTGTCTCAAACTCATCACAGATAGCTTCGGCAGGGGAATCTCTGTAGGAAATTATTTCATCATAAACAACCTCCCTCTCCTTTTTTATCTGCTCCGGCGGAAAAACAGAATCAAATGCCAGCTCCATTAAAAGGCCTATTGCTTTGTCCATATCCTCCTTAAGCACAGTTGCCTGAAGCACCGTTTCCTCCTTTGTAGTATATGCATTAAGCTCTCCTCCAACACTTTCCAAACAGTTATTAATGCTTACAGGGCCTCTTTTTGATGTACCTTTAAAGAACATGTGCTCTGTAAAATGAGCGAGGCCGTTATACTCAGGAACTTCGTTTCTGGTACCTGTTCCGGCCGTTACGGCACAATAGACAACCGGTGAATCTGTCTTCTTAAACGCTATCCTTAATTTTTGCATTTATTAATCAATTGAAATCATCTGTTTATGCGTGCAAAAATAACAATATGCACATCAATTATAGAAAATATTCTTACTTTTGTACTGTATGGATAAGTATATAGTATCGGCCAGGAAATACAGACCAAGCAATTTTATGTCGCTTGTAGGCCAGGAGAATATAGCAGTTACACTCAAGAATTCTATAAAGAGAGGGCAGTTGGCTCATGCCTATCTGTTTTGCGGACCGCGCGGAGTTGGAAAGACCAGTACCGCAAGGATCTTTGCCAAAACGATAAATTGCCTCAACCCAACGGAGGATCTTGAGCCTTGCGGCAAATGCGAGTCTTGTCTCTCGTTTGCCGAGGGACGTTCATACTGCATCCACGAGTTAGATGCAGCTTCTAACAATTCTGTTGACGACATCCGCCAACTTACAGAGCTTGTGCGTATTCCGCCACAAGTGGGGAGATACAGCGTCTATATCATAGATGAGGTTCACATGCTCTCCGCCGCTGCATTCAACGCCTTCCTAAAGACATTGGAGGAACCTCCCGAGTATGCAATATTTATCCTTGCCACAACAGAAAAACACAAGATTCTGCCAACTATCCTAAGCAGATGCCAGACATACGACTTTAACCGCATCTCAATAGAGGATATTGTAAAGAATCTTACAGATATTGCGCAAAAGGAGAACGTTAGCATAGACTCCGAGTCTCTGCACGTAATAGCTCAAAAAGCAGACGGGGCGATGCGAGATGCACTAACACTCTTTGACCAATGCGTAGCCTTCTGCGGCAGCAACATCTCATACAGCGAAGTCATTAAGAATCTTAATGTTTTAGATTACGAGTACTACTTTAGGCTTACAGACTTTTTCCTGAGCGGAGACTTTGCCTCTGCACTAATGCTGTTTAACGAGATCTTGTCAAAAGGGTTTAACGCTCTCTATTTTGTTGGGGGTTTGAGCACCCATTTTAGAGATCTAATGGTTGCAAAAAGCAGCACAACAGCCTCTTTATTAGAGCTTTCACCATCGTTAACAGAACGCTATGGAGCACAAGCTGCAAACTGCTCGCTCGGATTTCTGTTTAAGGCATTGGAGAACACCACTGCATGTGAAGCAGAATACAAACAATCCGGCAATCCAAGACTGTTAGTAGAGTTTATGCTTGTAAAACTGTCATCGCTCTCACCTGCCTCACAGATTAACAATGTTTCCGCTTCCCGACAAATCACCCCTGTGTCCGCACCGCAAAACACAGTAGCAACGCATACTGCAGCAACACCCGTAGCAAAGGCACAAACAGCAACACAGACTGATGCACCGCAAACTGTTGCCCCACAGGCTGCTGTTGTACAAGCAGATAACACCATGCAACAGGAGAAACCTGCAGCAACAGAGGAGCCTGTAAGGGAGGAGACAAGACCATCCGGAGGTCTCTCTATAAAAGGAATACTAAGCAGGGTGCAGAGGGAGGAGAAACCACAGACGACTGCAACAGGATCCGTTAAAGAACAGTTAAAAGAGATAGCAGATAAACCATTAGTGCAAAGTGAATTAGATGTAGCATGGCAGAAATTGGCCCAAGACACGAGCAATCCGCCTCGTTTGGCATCTGCCGTAAAGAAGATGAATCCACATATATTGGATGATGGTATTACCATAGAGTTCTTTGTTGAAAATGCGGCACAAAAGTGCTGGATGGAGAAGAACAAGTTGTACCAGTATATGGCATTTCTTCAGAAAGAATTATCTAACAGCAAAATACAGTTAACAGTAAAGATAAAGGAGATTCCGCAGCAGGAGCGTAAGTTATATATGCCGCAGGAAAAGGCGGAATACCTTTTGAAAAATAATCCCGAACTTGTAAATTTGAGCAAGGATTTGGATTTGGAAATAAAGTAAACAGCAGAGAAAGATGAGATTATACTGTACAAATCTTGTAAAGAAATATGGAGCCCGAACGGTTGTAAGGGGTGTATCTTTTGAAGTGGAACAGGGGGAGATTGTAGGACTTCTTGGCCCAAACGGTGCGGGAAAGACCACAAGTTTCTATATGATAACAGGGCTTATAAAGCCAAATGGTGGCAAGATCTTCCTTGATGATGAGGAGATTACAGAGCTGCCCATGTACAAACGTTCCCAAAAAGGACTAGGTTATCTTGCTCAAGAGGCATCTGTATTCAGGCACCTTAGTGTAGAGGATAACATTATGTCTGTAATGGAACTCTCATCTTTAACCAAATCTGCAAGAAAGGAGAGACTTGAATATCTTATTAAGGAGTTCAGTTTGGAGAAGGTAAGAAAGAGCTACGGTATACAGCTGTCCGGAGGCGAAAGAAGACGCTGCGAGATTGCCCGTGCTCTTGCCGTAGACCCAAAATTCATTCTTTTGGACGAACCATTTGCCGGTGTAGACCCAATTGCCGTTGAGGATATCCAGCATATCATTGCCAAACTAAAGACCAAGAATATAGGGATCATCATAACAGACCACAATGTTCATGAGACATTGGCAATTACAGACAGGGCATACCTGCTTTATGATGGAAGCATCCTTGAAAGCGGAACAGCAGAGCAACTTGCAAACAACCCTGAGGTGAGAAGAAAATATCTTGGGCAGAACTTTGAGCTGCGTAAGGCTGTACTGCATGATCGCAAAGCTGAAGGCAACGGAACAAGTGATAGTAGCAACGGTACAGCGAACAATAGTGCAGGCAGTGGTACTAACAGTGAGAATGTAAAATCCGATACGGCTTCGCCCAACTTGCAAACTGTGGCAGAGACAAAAGAACCTGTAGCGGATGAGAGCTACATAGAGAAAGCTACGGAATTGGAAAAACAATAAAACTTAAAAAAGGCAAAATAGTTTATCTATTTTGCCTTATCTATGATAGAACAGCTTCCATTAAATGATGCACCAATCTCTATTGCCACTTTTGCTGTTTTAAGAATCCCCTTAAATGACGAATTGGACTTAAACGAGATACTGTCTGAAGAGGTTATATTACCGTCTACCTTACCGAATATATCTGCGCTCATGCAGATGATATCTCCTTTTACAGATGCATTTTCTCCCAAGACGAGCTTTCCTTGAGTTGAGATATTCCCCTCAAATGTACCGTCTATCCTAATATCCGATGTGGTGGTAAGGTTACCCTTTATCTCTGTCCCGGTTGAGACTCTGCTTACCTCATTTACTTGAGGTGGTTGTTCATTCTTTGCCATTTAGTTTATTGTTTGTTTCAACTTTCTCTTTATAACACATTAAAAAAACAGTATTCACTCCGTGTCAATCAGCTGCTTATTATAATATGTTATTTCATTATCATTTGGTACAGAAGCATCATTCAGCACTATAAACTCTCAACTATCAACTAAATTAAGGCCAAGGCCAACGCCAAAGCATTCTTAACAATGAACTGCTTCGCCGTGTGCAGCTGCAGCTGCCTCCATTATGGCCTCGCTCATTGTAGGGTGAGGATGTACCGATTTTATAAAATCCTTTGCAGTTGCGCCAAGGTTTCGTGCAACCACTATTCCCGATATCATCTCGGTGGCGTTTGCTCCAACAATATGCGCGCCAAGAATCTTGTCTGTCTGTGCATCAATAATCAATTTCACAAAGCCGTCTCTCTCACCTGCTGCTGTTGCCTTACCGCTGGCCGTAAATGGGAACTTGCCTACTTTGTAATCAATACCTGCAGCTTTGGCCTTCTTCTCTGTCATTCCAACAGAGGCAATCTCAGGTGATGTATAGGTTGCTCCGGGAATATTACCGTAATCGATAGGTTTAACATCCATTCCTGCAATCATCTCCACACAGGCAATAGCCTCCGCAGAAGCCACATGAGCCAATGCAGGGGTAGGAATAACATCTCCAATAGCATAAATGCCGGGAACATTTGTCATATAATTGCCATCAACGAGAATCTTTCCTCTTTCTGTGTTTACGCCAAGTTTCTCCAATCCCAAATTCTCTATATTGGCCTTTACCCCAACAGCAGAGAGCACCTTCTCAACCTTAAGTTCAACCTCACCCTTTTTGGTGTCTATCTTAAGAGTACAACCATCTCCGGTTGTATCTACAGCCTTTACACCTGCAGAGGTCATAACCTTAACACCCATCTTGCGGAAACTTCTGCTTATCTGCGCAGCAACTTCCTCATCCTCAAGCGGAACAAGCTGGTCCATATACTCTATGATATGAACCTCAGATCCCATTGATCTGTAGAAGAAGGCAAACTCACTTCCAATAGCGCCCGAACCTATGATTGCGATACTTGCAGGGATGCTGCTTGGAATGAGAGCATTTTTGTACGAAAGTATCTTCTCCCCATCTATAGGGGCAAACGGAAGAGCATTAGGCCTTGCACCTGTTGCTATTATTATATATTTTGCCTCCACAGTTTCATCTGTTCCATCCTCTTTTTTTACACAAACTGCACCCGGGGCTGTTATCTCTGCATCTCCTTTAATGACGGTAACATTGTTCTTTTTAAAAAGAAACTCAATTCCTTTACTCATCTGAGCAGATACACCACGCTCTCTTTCAACAATCTTTTGTATGTTTGGGGTAACAGTTGCCCCTTCGCTCATTTCCAAACCGTAATCCGAAAGATGCTTTGTATAGTTGTAGATTTGAGCGCTTTTTAAAAGAGCTTTTGTTGGAATACACCCCCAGTTAAGGCAAACTCCACCTAATTCCGCACGCTCTACTACAGCTGTATTGAATCCTAATTGCGATGCTCTTATAGCTGCAACATAGCCGCCTGGGCCTGCACCTATTACAACAACATCATATCTGTTTTCCATATAATTGTTACTTGTTTTATTTATTACCAATCTGTATAACCAAATAACGCAAAACATTATTTAATTATATAATAAACTTATTTTAAAATAATTACGACCTCTATATAGAAGTCTCACTCCTCTTACTCCAACCGACCGTGACAGTTTTTGTATTTCTTGCCACTACCGCAAGGACAAGGGTCATTTCTTCCAACCCTCTTCTCCACATGTACAGGAGCCTGTGTCCTTGGCTCTCCCGAGTTTGTTGCAAGCTCAGAACGGCTGGTCTTCAAATTATTCATCTCATCTCTTCTCCTTGGAGCCTCCTCCCTTACCTTAACAGGTTCTTCCGCATCCTGTCTTAGCGGAATCTGGGCACGGACAAGGAATGAGATTACATCCCTGCTTATCTTCTCAAGAACGGTCTTAAACAGGTTGAAGCTCTCAAACTTATAGATCAAAAGAGGATCCTTCTGTTCATATGTGGCATTCTGTACAGACTGCTTAAGGTCGTCCATATCCCTCAAGTGCTCTTTCCAGTACTCGTCTATCATCACAAGTGTTATTGTCTTGGCCAAAGATCTGGTAACCTCCTTACCTGCCGTATCATGAGCCTTTTTAAGGTTAATGATAAGCTGCAGCATCTTGTGACCGTCTGTGATTGGAATTGCAATATTCTGATACGTTGCACTCTGAGTTGCATATATCTGCTCTATGATAGGGAGCGACATCTTTATCATGGTCTCCCCTCTTCTTGCTATCACCTCCTTGATTGCCGTCTCTATCTTGTCTGCCAGCTGCTCCGTAGTACAGTCTGCAAAGAATTTCTCATCGAAGTTGGGCTCTATTGAGATCTTGGCAAGCTCTAAAGAGAATCCAGCATAATCAAATTCATCCTTCTTCTGCGCAAGAATATCCGAATAATCTGAGATCATATTCATAAGGTCAACCTCTATTCTCTCACCGTAGAGGGCATTCCTTCTTCTGTTGTAGATAACCTCTCTCTGTGAGTTCATCACATCGTCATACTCCAACAATCTCTTACGTATTCCAAAGTTATTCTCCTCAACCTTGCGTTGCGCCCTCTCTATAGATTTTGAGAGCATTGAATGTTGCAGAACCTCACCCTCTTTCATTCCCATGTGGTCTACAACCTTTGCAATCCTCTCGGAGCCGAACAGCCTCATAAGATTATCCTCAAGAGATACATAGAAGTTAGAAGAACCCGGGTCTCCCTGACGTCCGGCACGACCTCTCAACTGTCTGTCTACACGTCTTGAATCGTGTCTCTCTGTACCTATGATTGCCAAACCTCCCTTCTCCTTAACACCAGGTCCGAGTTTGATATCTGTACCACGTCCTGCCATGTTGGTTGCAATTGTTACTGCACCAGGCTGGCCCGCCTCAGCAACAATCTCAGCCTCTTTTGCATGCTGTTTTGCATTCAGTACATTATGCTTTATACCCCTTAGTTTAAGGATACGGCTCAAAAGTTCCGATATTTCAACGGAGGTTGTACCCACAAGTACCGGTCTACCCTCTTTCTGTAGCTCTATAATCTTCTCTACAACAGCATTGTATTTGTCTTTCTTGGTCTTATAGATAAGATCGTCTCCATCTTTTCTTATTACAGGACGGTTGGTTGGGATGGTAACCACATCCAATTTGTAGATAGACCAGAACTCTCCCGCCTCTGTCTCTGCCGTACCGGTCATACCGGCCAACTTGTGGTACATTCTAAAATAGTTCTGTAGAGTGATGGTCGCAAATGTCTGTGTTGCAGCCTCAACCTTAACATTCTCCTTGGCCTCTATTGCCTGATGCAATCCCTCTGAATATCTTCTTCCTTCAAGAATACGTCCTGTCTGCTCATCAACAATCTTAACCTTGTTGTCCATAACGACATACTCAACATCCTTCTCAAACATTGCATATGCTTTAAGCAACTGGTTAACGGTATGAACGCGCTCGGATTTAAGGGCATAGTCTGTAAGCAGAGCATCTTTTTTAATCAATTTTTCGTCGGGACTCAAATCACTCTTCTCTATCTCTGCCACCTCATTACCCACATCCGGCATTACAAAGAAAGATGGGTCGCTAACCTGTTTAGCAATATACTCGTTACCTTTATCTGTTAGCTCTACAGACCTCTGTTTTTCATCTATTACAAAGTAAAGAGGATCTGTGATTATGTGCATCTGCTTGTTGTTGTCCTGGATATAGATATTCTCTGTATTAAGCATAAGCTGCTTTATTCCGGGCTCGCTCAGGTACTTGATGAGCTGGTTATATTTTGGAAGCGCCTTATATGCTCTGTACAATATTTTTGCTCCTTCTTCTTTGTTTCCTTGCGATATAAGTTTTTTTGCCTCCGCAAGCATCTGTGTAGCCTCACCCTTCTGAAGATTATACAGACGCTCTACCAGCGGTTTGAACTCTGCAAACTGCTGGTCGTCACCTTTTGGAACAGGGCCTGAGATAATGAGAGGTGTTCTCGCATCATCTATCAACACAGAGTCTACCTCATCTACAATGGCATAATGATGTTTCTTCTGCACAAGATCATCCGGGCTTGTTGCCATATTGTCCCTTAGATAATCAAAACCAAACTCGTTGTTTGTACCAAAGGTTATATTTGAACGGTACGCTTTCTTTCGCCCCTCTGAATTTGGCTGGTGCTTGTCTATACAGTCTACTGTAAGTCCATGGAACTGGTAAAGCGGACCCATCCACTCAGAGTCTCGTTTGGAGAGGTAATCGTTCACTGTAACCACATGAACGCCTTTTCCTGCAAGGGCATTAAGGAATACAGGCAGTGTTGCAACCAATGTCTTACCCTCTCCGGTAGCCATCTCTGCAATCTTTCCCTGATGCAACACTATACCACCAATAAGCTGAACGTCGTAGTGAACCATATCCCATGTTACCATATTTCCGCCTGCCATCCAGCTGTTTTTCCAGATTGCATTGTCACCCTCTATTCTCACATAATCTACCTTAGTGCTTAAATCCCTGTCTGCATCGGTGGCCTTAACCACAATCTCCGCCTTCTCTTTAAATCTTCTTGCGGTTGATTTCATTACAGCAAACGCATCGGGAAGAACCTCGTTAAGGACCTCTTCTATTTTATCATCTATCTGCTTGGTAAGTTTGTCTACCTCAGTTGCTATTTTCTCCTTCTCCTGAGGATCCATATCTCCAATCTCAAGCTGCTGCCTCAACCCCCTCTTCTTCTCCTCATCTGCAGCAATACGGTCTGCTATAATCTTCTTTATCTCCTGCGCTTTTTCTCTTAGTTGGTCATCTGAATAGGTATCTATAACAGCATATGCCGCCAAGGTCTTATCCAAGATAGGCTTAAGCATTTTATAATCTCTCTCTGCCTTTGAACCAAACAATTTCTTAAGAATACTCGAAAATGATCCCATTATCTATTTTATTTTTTAATTTTTATAATTCAACCCGATTACACTATATTTTGTTTACTCAAACGTACAAATAATTTTTAACTCGCAAATATAATAATATTGTTGGATAAAGTAGTATTTTTGTCCCCCTAACAGCTGCTTAGTAACATGAAAAAATAAGTTGTCTCTAATTAAGAGAATATTTTCTAAAAGAGATATAGACCTAAAAGATTCCTTAAGATGATGCAGGTTATTTTTTGAAGGTTACCTAAAAGCAGGAAGCTGTTTATTTTTTTAAATTATTTTGAAATCAAAATCAAATGATATGGCTATAATAAAAGATTTAAGGGGATTCAGCCCCAAAATAGGCAAAGACTGCTTTTTAGCAGAAAATTGTGTTATAGTTGGCGATGTTACCATTGGCAACGACTGCAGCATCTGGTACAGCACTGTCCTCCGCGGAGATGTTAACACAATAAAGATTGGCGACAGAGTTAATATCCAGGACGGAGCCGTTCTGCATACCCTTTACCAACGTTCTGTATGTGAGATTGGCAATGATGTTTCGGTTGGCCATAACGCCATAATCCACGGTGCCAAGGTTGGCAACAATGTGCTTGTTGGAATGGGGGCTGTTTTAATGGATAATGTTGTAGTTCCCGACAATACAATCATCGCCGCAGGAGCTGTTGTACTTAGCAACAGCGTGCTTGAGCCCGGAATTTATGCCGGTGTGCCGGCAAAAAAGGTTAAGGATGCCTCTGAGACGATTGGGGCTGCCGCCCACAAGAATGCACAAGGGTATCTTATGTACAAAGACTGGTATAAGGATCCTAATTATTACAAAGATACGGAGCTAAAGTAAAAAAAGGGGTGACTGATGAGTTCAGCCACCCCATAAATTTTTGTCAAATAAATTACTCAGCCAAGCTGATAGCACCTACAGGACAAGCGCTGGCACATGTACCACACTCTGTACACATATCAGGGTTGATTGAATAAATATCACCAGAAGAGATTGCTCCAACAGGGCACTCATCTATACATGTTCCGCAAGCTGCGCAATCGTTTGAAATTTTGTAAGCCATGACTCTTATTAAATTTTATTCGTTAAACTCCCGCAAATATAATAAATAGTTCTATACAATGATATAACAATCTTATTACATTTTTCATTCATAAACATACAGCACTATTTATCAATCATTTAGCAAAGGATATAAACAACTCATCACCTGCAAAAAAGGTAGCAGACGCTCATCTGCATCTGCCACCCTTAAGATGTTGGGCATTAGTACCCGAAAATATCCTTTAATGTAAGATAAGTGACCTTACCATACTTCTGTGGATTGAGGCTCTTGAGATCCAAATCGTTCTTGTCTCCAAGAATACCTATATGATATTTCCTGTCCTTTATGGTCTCCTGCTGGAATTTTACAACGTCCCTAAGGGTAAGATTCTGTACCTTTTCAAAGAGTACCTTGTCTGGAGTATCATTAAGATTAAGCTCCTCTGCAGCAAGGAACTCGCTAAAGACAGCAGTCTTATCTACCCTCTTTGTACGCAACTGACTAACAATCTGCTCTTTTGCAATGTCAAATGCTTTCTGAGACTCAGGCATATTGTTTACTATGTCATCAAATGCTGTTGTGGCATCGTGGAGTTTGTCGTTCTGGGTTGCAATAAAGGTCATCATATAGTAGTCTCTATTTATATTTGTAGGAACTGCATAAAGTGCAGATGCACTATATGCCAGACCTCTCGCCTCTCTCAGCTCCTGAAAGACAATCGCATTCATACCTCCACCAAAGTAAGCATTATAGAGCTCAACAACCGGGAGTTTGCCAAGATCATATTTCTCTCCTGTATTTGAGAAACCGAGCATATAGATCTGCTTTGCATCGTAAGGGGCCACAAGCACCTCAGCCTCATTTGTCCTTATGAACGGATAATCTTTCCTCTCTGTTTTTGCCAATGGTGTGTTTACTTTGTACTCTCTATTGATAACCTCTTTAAACTGCTCTTTTGTGAGAGGTCCGTAATACATCATCATCTGCTCTTTGCCAAACAGATCTTTAATCTGAGAGAGAAGGAAGTCCGATGTAAATGATTTAACCTCACTTGGAGATGGAGAGAATATACTTGGATTTACAGGTCCGTATGCTACATAGTCCCTTAAGCAGTTAAAGCAGGCCTTCTGATTAAGCTTATTATCATTTAACTGCTTAACAGTGTTTATCTTAAGATTTTCCAAGATATTCTCGTCTGCCTTAACATTCTTTATCTTATCAAGAGCTAACTTGAGTACAGGCTCAAAACTCTCATTAAGTCCCGACAATACCACACCCGCTTTATGTGACCATACCATAGGCCTAAAATAGGTTGCATAATCATACTGCATCTTGTCCATCTCTATTTGAGAAAGCGAATCTGTACCAAGGTAATCAAAGTAGTTGAAAGCCATTTCTAGATATTTATTCTCCGACGAGCCTTCCAAAGCAAGAATCTTAAAGTCAAACAGTTCATTGTTTGTATTCTGTTTGTACAATACCCTTATACCGTTGTCTAAGGTAAATACCTCCATATCCTTGTTAAAGTCTACAAAAACAGGCTCAATAGGCTTAACACTCTTTGCAGACTGCTGTACCTCTGCAAGAAATGCACTGGATGTATCTCTGTTTGTAAGGATAGGGGTAATTTTTGGCTTCTCTATCTTTTTAACAGACTCATCTTTACCCATTCTCTTGTTAATCTGTACATAGTTGTTTGAGAAATGTCTGTTTGCGTATGCAACAATGTCCTGTTTTGTAATCTTTGATAATCTGTTGATTGTCTCAACAAAACAACTCCAAGGTTTGCCGGAGATAAATGATTCATACATTACACTTACTCTGTAGTCGTTGTCATCCAATCCCTCCATCTGACCAACCTTGCGGTTGCGTATTGCGCCAATTATCAATGAATCGTCAAAGTTCCCCTGTTTTACATTTTCTAACTGCTCCAGAAGAAGACCGCTAAGTTCCTCTAATGTCTGACCCTCTTTTGGAACTCCTCCAATTACAAAGGTGGTGTAATCTGGCTTCTCATTTGAATATGCAAAAGCAGCCAGGGCTTTCTGCTCCATTCTAATATTTATATCTATCAAACCTGTTTTACCATTGTATATGGCAGCTGCCAACAGCTGGAGAGTATCAAGGTTGTTAATGCCGTTATCACCTGGGAAACGCCATCCTAAAGTGATATTCTCTGCTTCAAGTCCGTAAACATCCTTTACAATTGGCTCAACAATAGGCTCCTCCGGTACAATCTTAAGCCTCTGCTGCTCAATATTAGGATTTGGCTGCCAGTCTCCAAAATATTTCTCAATGGTTGCAACCATCTCATCCGGGTCAAAATCGCCGGCAACACAGATTGCCACATTGTTTGGAACATACCATTTGTTATAGTAGTTCTTTATATTTGTGATTGACGGATTCTTAAGATGCTCCTGCGAGCCTAATACCGTTTGTGTTCCATACGGATGATGAGGGAAAAGAGCAGCATCCATTGCTTCGTATACCTTTCTGCTATCTGATGTAAGAGACATATTTTTCTCCTCATAGACAGTTTCCAACTCTGTATGGAATCCCCTTATTATGGCATGTTTGAATCTGTCTGCCTGAACTCTTGCCCAATTATCTATCTGGTTAGATGGAATATCCTCCACATAGACTGTCATATCCTGACTTGTGAATGCATTGGAACCGTCTGCCCCTATGCATGCCATAAGTTTGTCATATTCGTTTGGGATGAACAACTTTGAGGCCTCGTATGAAAGGGAGTCTATCTTTGCATACTGTGCCATTCTTTCTGCCGGATCTGTAAGGGTTCTGTAGACCTCAAACTCATGCTCTATAGCATCCAACAGAGGTTTTTCTGCTTCATAATTCTGTGTTCCAAAAGACTCTGTTCCCTTGAACATAAGGTGTTCAAAATAGTGGGCGAGTCCTGTTGTCTCACTTGGATCATTCTTACTGCCAACTCTTACTGCAATGGCTGTCTGAAGGCGAGGCGTTGCCTTATTTACAGACATATACACCTTAAGTCCGTTGCCCAAGGTATAGATTTTGGTTTGTGTAGGGTCATTTTTTACAGTCTCATACTTGCCGCCAGTTCCGCCACAAGATGCAAGAGCAAAAAGTGCCAATAAAACCAAAGAACATAATGACATTGATTTTCTCATAATCTATTATTTATAGTTGATAATTTACTGGTGTGTTTATAAATAATTATAAACCTGTAACATAAATTGCCAAGGTAGCTAAAAATCTTTATTATCTACATAAAAAAAAGATATTTTAACAATTACTTCATATCGACAAGTTGGCTTTGGCTACCAAAATTAAATCAGCTAAAGCCAATGCTAAAGCTAAAGCTGATAAACTGACTTTAAACAATAAACTATTAACTATAAACTAATATGACGTTGGCGTTGGCGTTGGCGTTGGCGTTGATTTATGGAAAAATTGTATCTTTGCATGACTTTAACAACAAATATAAAGTAGCGAAATGAAAAGGAACATTCTAACTTTTTTAGCCAACAATATTCCGGCGTTGGTAATGGCTTTTGCTCTGCTTTTTTCTGCGGGAAGCCTGTATGCCCAAAATGAAACTAAACCTAAAAGTAAGGATCTCACTTTTGAGAAAACAGAGCACGATTTTGGAAAATTTTCAATAAACGCAGGACCTCAACACTGCACTTTCAAATACAAGAACAATACAGACACCCCAATTGTTATAAATTATGTATTGTCATCATGCGGGTGTACAACCCCCGAATGGTCAAAGGCTCCCATAAAGCCCGGTGATAGCGGAGAGATAAAGGTTACTTTTTTAAATGATCAGGGACCGTTCCCATTTGAAAAATCTTTGATTGTTTATGCTTCGTCTAACGTAAAGCCCACCGTACTACGAGTAAGGGGTATTGTAACCAACGGTAGAACAAAATAAAAAGAATATAAATTCTAAAGAGGAATATTAAATTATGAGCGAGTCTAACGTAACAACAAAAGAGTGGCCGCCAAAAAAACATGAGAACCCGGACACAGCGTTAGTTGTGAACGATGGCGTTGAGCAGCCGCCTGTAGTTAATCCATACATCAAGAATTTTTATAAGAAAAAACCTTCGCTTCTCTCCGTTGATGAGTACATGAAGGGGATTACAGAGGGGAACACAACTATACTAAGCAAGGCTATAACATTGGTAGAAAGCTCTTTGCCTGCTCACAGGAAAATTGCACATGACATTATAGAGAGATGCCAGATGTACTGTTCGGAAAAGAAGATGGAATCTATGCGTATTGGCATAACAGGTGTCCCCGGAGCAGGAAAAAGCACCTTTATTGAGGCGTTTGGCTCATACATAACGGATGCAGGCCACAAACTTGCAGTTTTAGCCATAGACCCAAGCTCAGAGAAGAGCAAAGGGAGTATTCTTGGAGACAAAACAAGAATGGAGACCCTTTGCAATAATCCCAAAGCTTTCATAAGGCCAAGCCCAAGCGCAGGTTCTCTTGGCGGAGTTGCACGCAAAACACGCGAAACAGTATTACTGTGCGAAGCTGCAGGATATGATGTTATCTTTATTGAAACTGTTGGTGTGGGGCAGTCCGAAACTGCTGTACACTCTATGAGCGACTTCTTTCTGCTTCTTATGCTTTCGGGCGCCGGTGACGACCTGCAGGGAATAAAACGCGGTATTATGGAGATGAGCGATCTTATTGCAATAACTAAGGCAGACGGCACAAACGTAGATAAGGCCAACCTTGCCAAAGCTTTGTACGCAAACGCACTACACCTATTTCCGCCTACAGAGTCCACTTGGGTTCCAACTGCAGTTACGTCATCTGCAGTTACAAAAGAGGGGCTCCCGGAGATATACCAGAAGATAAAGGATTACTTTGCACTTGTAAAGGGTAACGGTTATTACAGACACAAGCGCAGGGAACAGGCAAAGTTTTGGATGTATGAGAGCATAAACGAGGCACTGAGAAATAATTTCTACGAGAACCCTGAGATTGAAAAGGCTCTTGTTCAATACGAAGAGAGAGTTTTGGACGGTTCTATGGAGTCATTTATTGCGGCAGGCCAGCTGTTGGATATATACAAGCAGCAAAAGCAGATGTAGCAACAAGATAAGATGAAAGAGTTTTTGCACGAAGGTTGGGATGTTCTCTCCAACAGTATTCTCATTACCGGGTTGGTTCTCATTATGATGCTTATGATTGAGTATTTTAATGTTTTCTCCCACGGTAAATGGTTTTCCAAACTTCAAGGATCTAAGTTAAAGCAGATCCTTGTTGCAACGTGCCTTGGAATGATTCCAGGTTGCATTGGGGGGTTTGCTACTGTGTCGCTGTATACTCACAAATTGGTAAGTTTTGGAGCACTCGTTGCAATGATGATTGCCTCATCCGGAGATGAGGCATTTGTCTTGATGGCTATGATACCGGGGAAGGCTCTGTTTATATTTGGTATACTCTTTCTTCTTGCAATAATAGTGGGTTCGCTAACTGATTACATCTTTAAGAGAAGAGAACCGAGCGTGGGTCATAACTGTTGTGATGAGGATATAGAGTACCATTCCCACAACTCAGACTGCGAAACGCCATCTATTTTCAAAGCATCTTCGTACGCTCCAATGAGGCATCCTTCCATAAAAAGACTTGCTATAATGGCCGGCATTGCGCTCTTCATTGGAGCTGTCATAGGTGGAATTTTCACATGCGGAGGACATAACCACGGTGCAGAATCTCATGGTCATTACCACTTAGGAGAGGATATAGAGGAGGTATGGCATGAATGTACAGATGAGTGTTGCCACCATGAATTCCATAACCATGATGATGGCAGTGTCCATGGTGGTTTTAGATTCAATATATTGGATGAACAGTGGATAAAAGTGCTTTTTGCATTGCTTAGCATTGTAACGTTATTCTTTACAGCTACGGCAAAAGAGCATTTTATTGAAGACCACATCTGGCATCATCTTATAAAACATCATGCCTTGTCTATCTTTTTGTGGACATTTGGGACATTGGCTATTTGCCAGATAGGATTGCAGTACTTGGATATAACAAAGTGGATATCAGACAACTTGTTCATTGTACTTATCTTTGCGATTCTTATTGGAATTATACCTGAATCCGGGCCGCATATAATCTTTATAACGCTATTTGCCCAAGGTGCCATCCCATTTTATATATTGTTGGTTAATTCCATAGTACAAGACGGGCACAGTACACTACCGCTTCTCGCCCATAATAAAATAGACTTTCTTGTTGCCAAGGGTATAAACGTTGTTGTTGGAATTATTGTTGGCTTTGTCTGCTATATGGTTCTATAATCATACAATGAACAGTTAAGAATATGAATAAAAAGGCAACTGTTGCGTTATGCTCAATTTTCAAATGCTCAAGTACTTAAGTACGCTCCGGTGTTGATAATTTCGCAAGCCTTGCATTTACACTTTTTATTCAAATTCTTGATAGACGACGATATAGTTTATTAAAAAAAAGGTTGCAAAAGCAACCTTTTTTTAACTGTTCATTGATATAAGAAATTCAGCATTATCCACTGTCTTCTCCAATCTATCCTTCATAAACTCCATAGCTTCTATGCTGTTCATATCTGCAAGATGATTCCTTAGCAGCCATATTCTGTTAACATCATCTGGTTTGTAAAGAAGATCGTCTCTACGGGTAGATGAGAGTGTTACGTCAACTGCAGGGAATATTCGCTTGTTGGCAAGTTTTCTATCCAACTGAAGCTCCATGTTACCTGTTCCTTTAAACTCCTCAAAGATAACCTCATCCATCTTTGAACCTGTATCTGTAAGGGCTGTTGCCAAAATTGTAAGTGAGCCTCCGTTCTCCACATTTCTTGCTGCTCCAAAGAAACGTTTTGGTTTATGGAGAGCATTTGCGTCAACACCACCGCTCAACACTTTGCCCGATGCAGGCTGAACTGTATTGAAGGCTCTTGCCAAACGGGTAATGGAGTCTAACAAAATGACAACATCGTGCCCACACTCAACCAAACGTTTTGCCTTCTCAAGGACAATGCTTGCAACCTTAACATGCCTCTCTGCCGGTTCATCGAATGTAGAGGCAACGACCTCTGCCTTAACGCTACGGGCCATATCGGTTACCTCCTCCGGGCGCTCGTCTATAAGAAGGACTATCATGTAAACCTCAGGATGGTTATCTGCTATTGCATTAGCTATCTCTTTAAGCAACATGGTTTTACCTGTCTTAGGCTGTGCCACTATAAGGCCACGCTGACCTTTACCGATTGGTGTAAACAGATCTACTACTCTGCAAGATAAATTGTTATGTCCTTTGTCTGTAAGGTTGAATTTTTCATTAGGGAACAGCGGGGTAAGGAAATCGAAAGGAACGCGGTCTCTTATATATTCAGGACTACGTCCGTTAATGGAATTAACCTTAACTAATGGGAAATATTTATCCCCTTCCCTTGGTGGCTTAATCTCCCCCTGAAGCGTATCTCCTGTCTTTAGACCAAAAAGCTTTATCTGCGACTGCGATACGTATATATCATCCGGAGAGTTGAGGTAATTATAGTCTGAGGATCTCAGAAATCCGTATCCGTCCGGCATAATCTCAAGTACTCCGCTCGCCTCTACAACCCCTTCAAACTCTATTTTAGACTGCTTCTTGTCTTTGTCCTGAGAGTCAAGCTGCTGTCTCTCCCCCGGAAAATCTGTTTTAAATTGCCTGTCGCTATCTATAGCTTTGGATTGTTCGTCGGGAAGAAGAGTTGAATTGTCATCTTCTATATTTTGCGGCTGGTTAACAGGTGCGTTACTCATGTTGCCTATTCTGGCACGCTTTCTTCCAGAGCTGCCTGGGCCTGCAATTCCCTTTATTCCCGTTTTGCCGCCTGCATTCTCCTGTTTGGCTTCCTGTTCATCATCATCTATAATAGTTGATAGGATATCGTCTATTTTTGTTTCGGATGCATCGCTTGGAACTACTACAGAGGCTGCTTTGGGTTTTCTGCCGCGCTTAGCCTTAACGGGTTGAACAGGCTGTACATCCAATGCTGCAGGTTCCTCTTTAGCCTTCTCATTCACTACCTGAGCATCTTTAGCCTGATTATTTGTTACGTTGTCTGCTTTCGGTTCTACCACAAGTTCTTTCACCGGAGCATCTGCAGGCTCAACAGAAACCGCAGCGTTTTTTACTGGCTGTTTGATTCTGCTTCTCTGCTTTCTCATAGGTCTCCCTATTCCTTGAATAGCCTGCTCATCCAATATTTTATAGACAAGATCCTCTTTGGAATAGGATTTTACCTTTGTGATTTTAAGCCCATCCGCTATTGCATAAAGTTCGTCCAAACTTTTGTTGCTCAATTCTATTATATCGTACATTACAGATAATGGAATAAATTTACTTTACTGCTATAACCTCTATCTCTACCAACGCATTCTTTGGCAAAGCTGCTACCTGAAATGCTACTCTTGCAGGGTATGGCTCCTTAAAATATAGGGCATAGACCTCATTCAAAGCTGCAAAATTTGCCATATCAGAAAGATATACATTTGTCTTTACCACATCATCAAAAGAGTAACCGCCCTCTTCTAAAACATATTGCAGATTCTTGAATACTTGATGCAACTGCTCCTTTACTCCACCGGGAACAAACTCTCCTGTTGTTGCATCTATTGGGAGCTGACCCGAAACATAAATAGTTTTATCTGCTATAACAGCTTGGCTGTAAGTACCAACGGCCTTAGGCGCTTTTGG
>ENA-OURV01000221-OURV01000221.1-human-gut-metagenome-genome-assembly--contig:-NODE-221-length-48916-cov-4.174311_pt1 | contig 48916 bp, 34 predicted proteins | sample MGYA00242141_ERZ509072 | MGnify/ENA primary metagenome ERZ509072 (study PRJEB26280, sample SAMEA2338763) | human gut metagenome | biome: human gut; feature: human-associated habitat; material: faeces... | reverse complement strand
AAGAACCCGTTAAGAGTGGTATCTATAACCTTATGCCACTGTTCGTTCTGCATAAAGACAAGCAGATTGTCCTCTCTTACTCCGGCATTGTTTACCAAAACGCCTATATAGTCGTTAGGATGCTCATCCTCCCATTTTCCAAGAGCTACCTCTACAGCACTCTCATCTGCAACATCAAACGGCAGCAATTCAGCCGTTCCACCCTGCTCCGCTATAAGACTTTTAGTCTCCTCTGCTGCAGCTGTGTTGGAATTATAGTTAATAACAACAGGCAAACCCATAGATGCCAACTTTAAGCAGATAGCTCTACCCAAACCTCTTGACCCGCCTGTAACCAACGCATATTTCATTTTTTCAAAATTTTTTCAGATTTATTTCACTTTGGAACTTTATTCTATCTTTCGCAAATATGCCTGCATACTCTCTATATCATCATAGAACGGAGTATCTTCAACTATAACAGGCATCATCTCTCTTATATCTTTGTAGACCTTTGCTGTTGAAGGTGAAAGTCTCTCTTCAATCTTTAAACAATCAACAGCCTGCGCCAATGCAATATAGAGAATGGACATTACTTGATAAGCATTGTCTATTACCCTTTTACAGAGAAGCGCACTGTTGGTTCCCATACTCACAATATCCTGATTATCATTATTATTAGGAATACTATGAACATAGTTTGGCATTGCCAGCGTCTGACACTCGGCCGTTGTTGATGTTGCAGTAAACTGGCATGCCTGCATACCATAGTTAAGCCCCAATACACCAAGGTTAAGAAATGGTGGCAGAATTCCGTTTATTCTGTCGTGAAACAGATAATTCAATTGCCTCTCCGCTGTCATTGCCACACGCACCATCGCTATCTTTACCTTATCCTGCTCCAAAGAGATATAATCTCCATGGAAATTACCTCCGTGATAAACATTTTTACTGTCAGGGTCTACTATAGGGTTGTCACAGGCCGAGTTAACCTCATCTATGAGAATCTCCCTGCAATTTGCAAGAGTATCATACACAGGTCCAAGTATCTGCGGAGCACACCTCAACGAATAATAAGCCTGTACCTTGTGCTCAAAGGTCTTGGCATCCTTATGGCCGCTGTCATAAAGTTCATGCTCCCTCTTCTGCATACAACCGCTACCTTTAGAGAGTTCTCTCATCTTTTTAGCAATAACCTGTTGCCCTTTATGCCTGCGAACCTCATTAAGCTCCACTGCCATAAGGTCATCAAAAGATGATGCAATCTCATTCATCCACACTGCCGCCAAAACTGCCCAATCCAAAAGTTTCTCCGCATAGAACTGGTTTACTATTGCAATTCCGGTCATAACGGAGGTTCCGTTAGTTGCAGATAGTCCCTCCCTTATATGTATTCCAACAGGTTTAAGGTCATTCTCCCTTAACACCTTTGCTGTAGGGCACCATTCCCCCTTGTAATGAACCTTTCCCTCTCCTATAAGTGTTAATGCAATATGTGCAAGTTGTACAAGGTCTCCGCTTGCACCCACGCTGCCGTGCTGAGGAATAAAAGGATAGATACCCCTGTTAATAAAGTTCACCAACAGATCAACCACCTCTGTATGAATGCCGGAGCGTGCCTGCAGAAATGTTCCCAAACGAGCTATCATTGCAGACTTTACATATATATCATCCAACGGTTCACCGGCACCTGTTGAGTGGCTCCTTATAATGTTATATTGCAAATCATGCAGATATTTGTCATCAACCCGCCACTGGGCCATTGGGCCGAAACCGGTATTTATGCCGTAGATTATTTTGTCTGCAGAGAAAGATTCAAGGAATTTATAACATCTCTCCACCTCATTAATAGGCAATTTTTCCTTATCTAACAATTCATTACAAAAAAGCAACTTATGCAGATCATTCCACTTAAAGGCAAATACAGCGTTCATAGTTTTGTATGTTGTGGTATAGTCAAAAAAATAGCGTGCAAATATAATCATTTACACGCTAATAACCTACACGTATTCCACACCATCTATAAACTAATACCCAATCCTGTTGCCCATATCTCGTTTCTGGGAATCTGTCTTCTTTATCCTACCAGCCTTGCCCCAGCTGAGATTATAGGATACGTTTATGTTGTATGACCTCGATGCGGTATAGCTGGTCACTTTCTGCGTGTAGTCCCCCATATCTATTGTCATATTCGCTCCCCCTTTACGTGAATCAAATACGTCATCCACCGAGAATCTGATATTCCATCTCTTTATTCTTTTTGAGAGCTCCAAATCAAGCACGAAAGGCTCTTTTTTATATGCATTGTGGCCTATTCTCTTTTTACTGTCTGCAAATGCCATTGCTGTAAATGAGAATGATTTAGGCAATGATACGTTTGCTACCAATGTACATGAAAACGAGTTGTTTCTCTGAATATTGTTGGTTGTCTCACTTTCTGAATACTTGTATATGGTACTGAGATCTAAATTCAGTCTGTTAAACAGATATTTGTTTACATTAAAAGTAACGGATACTCCTTGGCTGTTGGCATCATTTGTATAGGTCTGATATATTGTACCTTTATCGTCTGAATACATATAGGTAGTGATTGCATCATTGGCTCTGCTGTATCCGGCAGATAAGGAGAAATCGTTAAACAATGTAAACGAGAGACTGAATCTATGATTGTAATAGGATTCCAAATCCGGGTTTCCAACTCTTACTATAATATCCTGCTCGGAAAGTACTGCATTGGGATTTAGCGAGGATATACTTGGCCTTCCCACACTCATAGAGTAACCGGCACTTAATATATGCCCTTTGTTTCTATTCATATAATAGTTTACAGAGGCACTTGGCAATATATCTATATAGTTGTTATGGCCTATATTGGCCCAATCTCCCTCTACCCCTGTTCTAAGCCCGAATTTTTTAAAATTCACCGAATATGAGACGAATGGTTTTAATAACCCCTCGTTGTATGAAAAAGTAGATTCATTATTGATTGCCTCATTCATTATATATGAATACCTCATACCGGCATTTATATTGTGCTTTTTCTTTATTCTCTTTGAATAGTTGGCATAACCGGCAAAAGTACTTGTATTATTCTCTGTATGGGTCAACTTGCCATCCTCCTTTGAATCATTCTCTGTTAATACACCGCTGACTATATCATCCTTTTTATAAGAGCCAACATAATCTCCCGTTACTGTAAACTCAGATGCATCTTTAAATGTATGAACATACATTAATGAGGCAGTAGGAGTACGGGTTACCGTATTATAATCCCTATAACTCCCCTCCGATGCCGCATCTGCGTCTGCCCCTGTACTCTCAACAATAGTCTTTCTTTTCTGCTCTCTCTCCCTCTCTCTAAATGATACCTCGGCAGAAAAATAATCGTTCTTTGAGATATCATACCCTATTCCAAAAGTACCGTTAACAGAAAGAGGAAGTTTTATCTTCTCTGTTGTTATATCATCTATACGTTTGTCTGCGCTCTTCCAATCATAACTTGTAATCTCTTTTGTGTCTCTATTATGATTCATATAACCGCCTGAGGTATAAAAAGAGAATTTACCTTTTCTGTAATTAAGATTGAAATCGGGACTAACGGCAAACATATTTTCATTGTATGATACTCTTGCAGAAGCAGATAAAAATCCGCCCTCCTGTTTTTTTGTGGTTATCTTAATTGCTGTACCGCCATGTCTTGCAGATATATCCGGGTCTGATATTACCTCTATCTTCTCTATATTGCCTCCTTTGTATGAACGCAAATAATTTAAAAGCGCCTCCTCTGTCATCTGAACCCTGCGTCTGTCTACATAAATATTGTTTATGGCACTGCCATACAGGGTTATCTTGTTAGCTACCATAATTCCCGGAGCTGTCCTTAGAACATCTGTAAGATCTTTATTTTTAAGAGCCTCTATATTCCCTATCTTATATTCATAGCCGCCCATATTGTAATCTACCCTGTTGGCTGTTATCTTTATCTCATTTAATGTGTTTACATCCTCCTTTAAGACAATATCTCCAAGATTGATATTCTTGTCTGCGGTTATAATGAGAGTATATTTTTCATATCCTAATAATGAAACTTCGAAAGTATATACCCCCTCCTTAGCGTTTATTGTAAAGGTTCCATCTACGCCGGTTGTCGTACCGGAGAGTTTTTTAGTAACATTGTCAGATAATACTACAGAGGCAAACTCAACCGCCTTGCCCTCTTTATCTATAACCTTTCCTGTTATTCTGTAAAGATTCTGTGCAGAGATGCTTCCAACACAGCATAGCATTAGAATAATTGATCCTAAGAAATATTTCATATATTAAGCCTTAATCGTTTGCAATGTAATAAAAATAATTCAATCACACAAATGGTTAATTGGCTTTAGCATTGGCGTTGGCGTTAGCTTTTCCTAATTTAGTTAAAAGTTCGCAGCAAATTTTAAGTTTAAAAGAAATTAGTCTTTCATCATCACACTATAAACCATAAACTATTAACTATTAACTATCAACTATTATTTAGCTTTAGCCAATTTAATTCCGAAAGACAACACCGTGTAAGTTTATAGTATATAGTTTAGAGTAAATTGATTTAGTATATAGTCTAAAAAAATAACAGCTTCCACACTCTATACTTTCTTTACCCTCTATACCCTCTATACCCTCTTAACTTTCTACACACTTAAAAATCGCCAATGCTAACGCCAAAGCCATCTAAAACAGCTCTTTTATCAGCTGCATCATACGTCTTTTTGAATAAAGCTCTCTTAAGACGGAGCGGTTATGTTCCGCATCCTCAGCCGGAAGCAGCGTATCCAATTCCACCTGAGACAATGCACTCATAGGGTAGACCTTAAGATTGTGCGTAGCAGCCCATTCGTAAACAGGATTGCTCTCAAACAGAAACACCTTTGCCCCCATATAAAGAGCAATCATTATGTTTCCAATAGCCTCCTGCCTAAGATTGCCAAACAGCGCAACAGCAGTTGAGGACTGCAACCTATTGTACTCATCCAATGGCATGAATTTCATTAAAGGCACAAAACCCTCAACCTCCTTTTTACCGTATGCAACTACCTCATTCACATATCTCGCACGCCCGGAATAGCTTAAAGGCACCACAACCTTTTTACCTCTAAGATCAAACTGACTCAACAGCGCAAGCAGATACTTGTGATTATTGGTCCTCGAGGCGGAATTGCCAACCATAACCGTCTCCTTGCAGGAGTTGTCGGGAAGCGGACGGTAATAAAGCTCTCCCAAAATCGTATCTATAGGATAGTAGAAAAAGTCTTTCCACGGCTTGGCTGCAAGCTGCGGATAATATTTCACAAGTTGCGAATAGTCTGATTCTGTGGTATCTGTAACTATGTAATCTACGCTCTTTTCTATGAATTTCACTGTTGATTTGGCCTCTTTGGCAGCACCAATCCTATTAAAGGCGCCAAAACTTTTGTCAAATAATCCGGAGTAGACGTTGTCCGATGTGAACATCTCAAAACCGGCCGGAGCAAGCAGTTTGTTATAGAGGTCCAATCCCCATATTATCCAGTAGATCTTCACATTGCAAGTTGCCGGCAGAGCCTTTTGTATCTGCCTAACAATGTTTATCTTGCGAGGGTTAAGAAGATGTATTAATATGTTTACTCTGCTTCCCGACAAACCATTTCCGGGCAAACTGTTTTCAGACAATCCGGTTGATTCTCCGCAGCGTTCCACCACAGCAGAGATATTACCTTTGATATCTTTAAGAAACTCTTTATGTCCCAACAGAAGATGTTCTGTCTTTGGAGTAGGTTGTATGGTACTCAGATCTTTCTTACATGAACGATTGGTTATTACCCAGAGATTGCCAAAGGGGTAAACCTCCTCAAAAATCTCAATGGTACGGCCAATAATCTTTTCGTCATTTGCAAGGTGCAGTATCATATCTTTTTATTGTAAAAATCTATTATGCTTTTTGTTACGTAATCAACCTCTTGTCCTGTAAGTGCACCGAACAGAGGAAGCCTTACCAAGCAATCTGTATAATAATCCGCCATAGGAAGGTTAGCACCGCCCATTCCGTTATCAACCGCAAACTTGCTCTTGTGAAGGCTCAAGTAATGGAAGACCGCGTTTATTCCGTTGTCTTTAAGATGCTGTATGAGTGCTGTGCGCTCTGCCGGAGTTTGCGTTGTAACATAAAACATGTGAGCATTGTTTGTAGCATAATCGGGCAGGGACGGCATTTTCAACGGAGTTTTGCCAAACAGATTGTTGTAATACCTGTTCCATAGCTCCTTACGCCGCTGCTGTATCTGCGTCATCTGCTCCAACTGTGCCCAAAGAAATGCAGCTGTGTACTCATTTGGCAAGAATGACGAACCGGTATCAACCCATCCGTATTTATTTATTTCACCCCTAAAGAACTCAGCCCTGTTTGTCCCCTTTTCCCACAGGATCTCTGCCCTGCGGACAAGCGACGGATTGTTTATAGACAACAATCCACCCTCCCCGCACTGGATATTCTTGGTCTCGTGAAACGAAAAAGCTGCAAGATCTCCTATGCTGCCCAAAGGACACCCCTCTTTGCCGGCATCCTCTTTGGAAACGTCTTTTTTAGAAATATCGTCTTTTGATAGATAATAGCTGTCTACAGCCTGCGCCGCATCCTCTATGAGCAGCAGATTATGTTCACGTGCAATCCTTTTAAAGACATCCATATCGCAAGCTACACCTGCATAATGGACAACAACCACAGCTTTTGTCTTTGGAGTTATTAGCCTCTCTACCGATTCAGGGTCTACGCACGGATGCGATGTAAGGCTGTCTGCAAAAATAACCCTTGCCCCCTGCCTTGTAAAAGCCAATGCAGTAGATACAAATGTATATGAAGGGACTATAACCTCATCACCCGGTTTTATGTCAGCCAACATAGCGCACATCTCAAGAGCATCTGTGCACGACGTTGTGAGCAGACATTTTATGCTGCCTAAACGCTCTTTAAAAAAATTCTGACACTTTTGAGTATAAACTCCATTCCCGCAAATCTTTCCGCCACTCAAAACATCGTTAATATAGTTAATTTCGTTTCCGGTTAAGAATGGACGATTGAATGCAATCTTTAACATAAAAACTCTATCTTGAAAAATTCTTATACAAATGTATACCTTATTTGTTTAAATATTCACTTTTATAAATGCTGTCTATACACTATAAACTCTCAACTACAAACTTTTTACAAACTCGGTACAGATTTCTCAATCCCGTACGGTGTCTTTATAACTTTTCGCTTTATGGTATCCTTTCTAATGCCTATATTCTTTGCCAATGTCTCGGGGGTTTTATAAGGACGCTTATGGTCTAAATGCAATGCAATGGCACTATACCTTATCTGTTTGCTCTTAAGGCCGCTGTTCCACATACGCTCCCCAAACTCCCTGTCCTGCCCGCCGTAATGCATCTCCTCGTTAAATCCGTTTACAGCCAACACATTCTCTCGCCAACCAGAAGCATTACACCCGTTCCAAGTAGCTTTTGTTGGTGTAATATGGTTCATAAGCCATTTGAATGTATTGCATTTTATAAGTTTTGTACACTTAAAACTACATTTAAGGCCATGTTCCTTTAACCAACCCAATCTAAACGCATCTCCGCTCTCTATATCAGCCTTAGTTAGCGTAAGACTCAATTCCATAGGTAACTTAAAGTAGCCTCCCGACAAAAAATACCCCTTCTCTGCATATCTGCAATGAACAGCAATAAAGTTGGGCATAGGAATACAATCCTGATCTGTAAATATAAGATAGTCTGCCGTAGAGGCGGCAATAGCTTTGTTAAGTATTCTCGATTTCTGAAACCCCGCATCGGGTTGCCATACATGTTTTATTGGAAGGTACTCCTTGTATTTTTCTATAAGCTCCCGCGTATCATCTTTGGAGCCATCATCCGCTACGACTATCTCATCTGCAGGCAACTGCTGGTTCATATAGCCCCAAAACACCTTTTCCAACCATTTGGGGTTATTGTATGTAGATATGATTACACCAACAGTGTACCTTTGGTTACCTATTGTAAACGCCATCCTTATCGTTAATCCTTTTTAAAGAAATTGTGGTTCTCTGTAATATCATGAATCTCCTTACCTATTTTTCTGCTGGAACATTTTGAGAATTTCAAACTTGGAACGCCCTTTAATCCATCTATATACAGAACAGCATAGCCACCCTCCGTTGAATCAACGTTTTCAATATCTGTGTCTACATATGAGATTATCTCCGTCTCGTCATCAATGTTTTCATACAGGGCAAATCCCTTCTCATTTGAAAAACCTATAAAAAGCAAAGCTTCTATAATACTGGCGCCTGATCCCTTATTTATATGCTCATACTCAATAATTCTTGTAAATCTGAACTCAACTTTCTTTGAACCGTATGAAATTAGTCCGTAACCTTTTCTGCTTATACTTACAGAACATGGTGCATATATATCATCACCATAAGATCCCTCCTTATCATCCCAAATCTCATAGCATGAGAACCTAAGGGTATAGTCGTAGCTCTGTTGAGAACTGTTGTTACCTAAATTTGAGTTATTGCCCGGACTGCTGCCGGCACTTGCATAGTAGCCGTTACCTTTAGATTCATAAATATCAGAAACTGTATAGATAGCCTCCCAATCATTGTTTTTGTATAGGAAGATACTTCCCGACACATCTTTTGACTTTGGTATAGCCACCTTGTCTGCACTGCTCTCTATATAGAAAAAGTCATCATCTGATTTGTAAAGCGAATAGGTGCTCCATGCTGACTGTTTATCCCCAGGCCTGTACTCTTTCCATTTAGTGCCATTCCTTACAAAGTAGCCTCCGTTATAGCAGTAAAGATCTCGCCCTTCATCTGTAAAAAAACTGTAAAAATTACGCGTTGTGTAGATAGGTTTCCACTCTCCATTCTCCTTAGCAACAAAAAAGCTGTTAGAAGGATCCTTTGGGACGCTTACATAATTAATATTATTCTCAATATTATAAAAATTTTCCTCCTCTCCGTACTGCGTGTAGGAGGCCCACACTCCAACCTTATCCCCCGGCCTATATTCATACCAATTATTACCGTCCTTTATAAAATAGCCACCTGTATATGTAAACAATCCTGTATTTTGGGCCACAATGCTATTCGCAAATGCCAACAGCGTAAAGAGGAGGAGAAAAATTTTGTATTTCATGATATTGGAAAATTTGTATGGTAATCCTGTTATATCTTTATAGTCTGACTACCAGCTGAAGGATACCTTAAAAGCTATGGCATCCATATTAACTGAAATGCCCTCTTTTGAAACAGACTGATGGTGATAACCTATTGTACAATCCAATCCAAATCTGTTTGCAATTGGAAACTCAACACCCACATGAGGATAGCAGTAGAACCCTGAAGCATCATCTGTATCATTATCTAAGCAGAACCCTTTTCCAAGATCCAAAGATCCTATAAGGTTAAGGTTGTCTGTAAGAGGATAATAGCCTTTTGCAGATAGATATACAGGCATAAAAGTAAGGCTTTCCCCATCGCTGCTGTAAAAATTGAAACCAGTACCGGCTCCGGCAAACAGATATTGGTTTATCCTAACACCGTGAGTTGTTGTGATGTTAAATCTATTTACATTGAACTTACCTGTTCCAAATGCATATCCCAAAGATGCGTCTCCCTGATAATGGATGCCCTGCGCATTTGCATTTGTAGAAAAAAGCGGCAGCATCATAAAAGCTGCAGCAAGTGCAATTAAAAGCTTCTTCATACTATTAAAATTTTGTTTAATGGCATTATTGATTAAAACTATATTCTTTAAACAGACAAAGATAGTAAAGAAGACCGCATTTGCAAGAAATTATTTATATAAGCCTCCTCATCCTCAGCTAATCCTCAGCCTCCGCAAGGAGCGCAATGTCATTATTTGTCGGGAAGCAGAAATCAATTTTTATTTTTCGCTTATAACAGATACACACAATTTTCTGTGCATAAATCGTAAAATTATGCACAATTTTCTGTGCAATATGCTATATTTGCAAAAAAAGCAATGGAAAGTCTTTATAACACATTTAGAATTAAGCTTTCGCTTGTCCCAATGAGATATTTCCGCAGTTTTCATGAGCAAATAAACTGGGGAAGCCGTCTTATTTGTATCATGGGGCAAAAGGGTGTTGGCAAGTCCACACTAATCCTACAGCATATCAAGCAGAATAATAATTTAAGCGAAACTCTCTATGTTACTGCAGACAACATGTATTTTGCAGGACACAGTCTATACGAATTAGCCGGTAACTTCTTTTCCCAAGGGGGTAAGCATCTGTATATTGACGAAATACATAAGTACAAGGGATGGTCCACGGAAATCAAGAATATTTATGACGACTATCCTACCCTTCAGATTGTCTACTCCGGTAGCAGCGTTCTTGCGCTCAAGAAAGGCAACAAAGCAGATCTCAGCCGTCGTAGTATTCCTTATGTAATGCCGGGACTTTCCTTTAGAGAATACCTGAATATTCGCAACGGATGGAATCTGAATGTATCAACACTTAAAGGGGTTCTCAATGGAGATGTTGACTTTCCATATGGAGAACACCGCCCTCTTAAGTATTACAAGGAATATTGCCGATATGGATTCTATCCATTTTTTCAAGAGGGTGATGCCGAAATCCGTCTGCAGAATGCCATTCTTGCCACTATTGAAGATGATATTCCGGGCTATGCAGATATGACAGTTACATCTGCGGTAAAACTTAAAAAGTTAATGTATATTCTTGCCAAAAGCGTTCCGTTCAAGCCGAGCAATGACACACTTGGCAGAGATCTTGGCATCAGCCGCAACTCTGTTCCGGACTACATTGGTTATTTAGAGACGACAGGTATGTTCAACGCCCTCCGCGAGCCGGGACACAGCGACAACCTGTTGGCAAAAGCTGAGAAACTATATTTAGGCAACAGTAATATCGCCTATTCTTTGTCGGAAGATGGGGTCATTGATGACGGGAACATGCGTGAAACCAATTTCCTTGCATGGACCAAGCAGGTGTGCAATCCAACATCTTCAAAGATTTCGGATTTTGAAATTAACGGCATCACGTTCGAAGTTGGCAGCAAAGGCAAAAAAAGTGAGCAGATTAAGGATGCCGGGATTGGTTATTTGGTCAAAGATAATTTAGAATATGCCTCCGGCCATTCAATCCCAATATGGATGTTCGGGTTTCTTTACTAACTTTTAATAGTTGATTCTTCCCGACAAAACCAACACTATATTTCTTTGTCGGGAAGCAGGTAATTGGCAGCCTCTTGCTCCACAGCAGAAAGGTACCGGCATTAAAATATTACTCTCTACATAATGAATCAAAATCATCAATTACCTCTCTAAAATGTATACTTACAGCATCATGCCGAAAGAAATCGTAACTGTTTAAAAATTGACGCCGTCCTTCATATATATTAAATTTGACTCTTTCCCTTAGTATATTTTCCATCCTCTCTATCTTTTGAAGACTGATATTTCTCGTGGCTGGAGTAGCAAAAAAACAAAACTCGAATTTTCCTATTCTTTCTGTATGTCTGTTAACGTTAAACACAATTTCAAATAAAAGATTCCACTGAGAAGCCTTCAACTCCTTATACATAGCCTTTAATTCATCTTGCGTAAACACCTCTTTTACCACGTCACAGAATATCTTTCTATCCTGTAATAGGAAAGTTTGTAATGGACCTTCTATAAGATCTTTTTTTATACCGTTAACATTAATCACATGAATATATATATCAGTAGTATTGATTATTTTACTATACCTTATGAAATATGTATTCCTGTCTGCCCTGATTATTGTATCACCCTTGTAATAATCTGTATAACTTTGTGCTGTTATATCTAATTGTGCAAATACCATTATACACAACACTAAAAACAGTAATCTTTTCATCTTCTTGTTAGTTATTTATTGGTTGATTAAACTTTTAAAATTTGCTATTTGATTTAATATTGTTGATCTGTCAAGTATAAAAGACCCGTATACATCAGGCTTCCTTTGTACCACAATTTCTACTATACGATCTATCATATCCTTTGCTGATTGAAGATCATATCCTACCATTGACAGAATATCAGACACTATCAATGTATCTTTAGGGTCATTGGGAGGTTCAGGCGTCTCAGGTGTTTCGCCTCCTCCACCATTACCTCGTTGACAATCCCTCGGACAGTTGATCTCTCCACAATATGGACAGGCAAACGGATCTTCACTTCTGGAACAGTTTATACAACTATAGCCGCAATCGCAATGACACCCTCCGCCACAATGACAACATACACATGGAATCTCGCCACATTTATCACAGACATGACTATCACCTCCTCCATCTCCGGGTTTGACAACAGGTCCCGGCAACTCATGCGTTGTACAGGTCAGGCAATACCAATCCGGCTGATAGAGAAGCCCGTACTTCCCGCACATCCGGCAATGCCCCTGCTCTGAATAACCGTAACCACCATCTCCTCCTCCGCCCATGACCACAAACGAAAAACCACCGCTATTGTTGCGCATACTGTCTACATTGGGACTGATGGTATATTTGCTATAATATTCTCTACGGCCTTTGTCATAACTATAAATACTCTCAACTTCACCATCTAATGTTGAAACTATTACATATCCTGTAAAGCCTCTCCTGTTGCCGTGAAATCTGTCTGATTGTAACTTTTCAACACGTTTCCTATCTTTTGCCAAACTGATAATCGTAGAGACCAACATCCTTGTGGTATCTTTACTCTTGGCTCTCTGTAACAGCAGACTATAGCGAACATCTGCATTCTCGCATAAAACCGAATCTGTTCCAATCTTTTGCAGCATTACTGCATGTGTGTACCTGCTATTATGCAACGGTACCTCATAGGAGAGATAGTTGGTATAATCCTTTACTTCTGCGCTCTTCCAGTCTATTGTAGTAATATCATTAAGATCCGGCTGTCCTGATTTAACCTTGCCTATTGTCTGTGATGGTAACTGCAAATCTGTTGCCTCCAAATAAAAAAATTCTTTCGCTTCTGTTAAAGTAAATTTATACCGTTTCTGCTCCTCCAATAAAGAAACTCTATCTTCTTTTTGGCAGGAGCCCAATAACGCAAAAGCCAATGCAATCATAGAAACAATGTAATAAAAATGGCTCTTCTTCACAGCTTTATCAGTTTAAGTTTGTCACAGCTACAAAGTTAGCATTTTTGTTGACACTCATAAGACACCACCTAAAATAGTAAAACAGCACAAACCTCTATATCGTTATTTGTCGGGAAGAAGAATACAGTATAAAAAAACAATCAAATAATACTACAAATATTATATACACATTTTGTGTATATACATTATTTGTACTATTTTTGTAGTAAAATAACTATGCAATTATGGAAACACCTTTTATATTTGGCAAAATTGCAACAGATAAAAATTTTACAGACAGAGAGACGGAAACTTCCTGCTTGATACAGAATTTTACCTCATTAATAAACACTATTATTATCTCCCCACGCCGCTGGGGAAAAAGCTCTCTTGTAAACAAAGCTGCCAAGTTAGCTATGGAACAGGAAAGCAAGTTGAGAGTCTGCAATATAGACCTCTTTAATGTTCGAAATGAGGAGCATTTCTATTCATTACTTGCACAAAAGGTTATTGCTGCAACATCATCCAAATGGGAAGAGGCTGTGGAGAGTGCAAAGAGTTTTTTCTCTCACCTTGTTCCAAAGATCTCAATAGGAACAGACCCTGGGAATGAGGTATCAATTGATTTTGACCGGGATACGGTTAAACATATTCCGGATGAGGTTCTTGACCTTGCCGAAAGGATTGCAAAGAAAAAGAATCTTAAAATTGTTATATGTATAGATGAATTCCAGAATATATCTGAGTTTACAGACCCGGACTATTTCCAGAAAAAACTGCGCTCTCACTGGCAACAGCATCAAAATGTTGCCTACTGTCTGTATGGTAGCAAACGGCACATGATGATGGAGGTCTTTACTAATTCATCTAAGCCGTTTTACAAATTTGGCAATCTGATGTTCCTTGATAAAATTGGCACACAGTACCTTATGGAATTCATTAGCCGTAGATTTGCAGATACGGGTAAGGAGATAGCTGACGAGGCAAGCAGATTGATTGTAGAACTTGTTGACAATCATCCGTATTATGCACAACAGTTGGCACAACAGTCGTGGTTAAGGAGCAAAGATGTTTGTACTGTTGATATTGTGCATGAGGCTCACACTGCATTAGTGGAGCAACTGAGCCTGTTGTTTGTTACAATTACCGAGACACTGACTACCCAACAACTTAACTACCTTAAAGCTCTTATTGCCGAAGAGAAGGCGATAAGTTCTACGGAGGTCATGCATCGTTATCATATCTCCTCTACAACTTCAATTGCACGCTCAAAGGCAGCCCTAATAAAAAACGACATATTAGACAACAAAGCCGGCAAAATATCATTTCAGGACCCCATCTATGCCTATTGGCTGAAAACAGAGTATTTTGCAAAATAGTTGATTCTTCCCGACAAAACCAACACTATATTTCTTTGTCGGGAAGCAGAATACAGGATAAAACTGTCAAAATCCGCAAACTTTTCACCTATCAGTGTCTACTTTTTCAAGCTGGTACAACACAGTCCGTTTTATGTTTCCGTCTTGGCGAAGAGGAATGATTCTGATATTGTTGATTCGTTTTTGAATGTTGGAGTTTATAATTTGCTCCAACCATTCTTTGGTAAAAATATCGCCATCCACAAACGAATATGAATCTGCCTTATGCCCGATCTCACTTATTCCGTAGATTATTATTCCACCATCGGAATTGGCAAATGCCGACACATCTTTGGCTATCTCGTTTTTCTTTTTGTCATCTTTCGCAAGAGCACCTGCGGCCTTGAAATCAAGGTGTATAGATTCTTCAACCCCATTATCAATTAAATATTGAATGTCTTTAATGGTATATATCTCTTTATCAAATAAGTTCATATCTCTTAGGAAATGTAATATAATTGAGATTGACTAACTATTAAATAGAATGTTTTATCTTTAGATCATTATATAAGGCCAGCCCTTTTGCTGTAAGCAAATATTTCTGCCTTGGATGATTGGGCTTATCAGGATATAGAATCTTGAGAATACCTGTCTCGACAGCAGGATTTATGTAGTTTTCTATAAAAGTCGGACGATGCTTCAAACCGACTTTCTCCATTAATCCTTTCAACGACAATTGTTCGTTTGACAAGGCGAGTAACAAAGCGAGAACTTGCTCGGTTACTTGTACGGTAGGTTGTTCGGTACTTGTACGGTTATCATGTTGTGCTTGCTCTGTAACCAGTTCTTTCGGTGCATTTACAACCATGTACCGATTCCGCAGCTCGTTATTTTCGCCCAATAACAGATTGCGGAAAAATCGTTCCAAATATTCGGAATTACGCATAATGCCTTTTTGCACATTTTGGTAGTTGGCGCGTACCAGAGCATTACGGAAATACCATGAATAATTGGCGAATAGGTCATTTGTTACGTCAAAGCCCATAGAACGTAGATAGAGAATCGTGAACACGGCAGTTGTTCGGGTATTTCCCTCGCCGAACGGATGGATTTGCCATAGTCCCGACACAAACTTGGCTATGTGGCTCACTAATCCATTCCGGTCCACTTTTGAATAGTCGAACTGACGTTCCTGTTCCAAGTCGTATTCAATCGCTTTGCGAAGATCGGGCGCAGAAACATAGAGCACTGTATCTCCACGAAGTACCCATTCCTTTTTCGTGATGTTGTAATCGCGTATTTGACCGGCAAACTTGAATACACCATCGAATATCCGACGATGAATCGATGTCAGTCCGACAAGCGTAAACGCAAATGTTTTTTCGGTAAGAAGTCGGCGAATGTTGGTCGATGCCGTATCCGCCTCGTGCATTTCCACATCTTCAGGTGTACGCGCTTCTTTCGACTGGTAGTAGCTTTTTATGAGTTGTTCTGCTTCGTCAATCGTAATTTCGCCCTCAATATCTTTTCGGGCGGTTTCAATCAGATAGTGGGATGGCTTAAGTCCATCGACGGCCTGCAAGCCGATTGCAGTTTGCCACGCATAGCCTTTCTCCCGTTTTTGCGGCTCACCTTGGCGTATATATTCATCGAAGTCAATCATATATAGGATATTAATTACAGTTCGGTTGTCCCAAACATTTTTGCAAGTGAATGATATTCTGCCTTTTCGAATAGATTTATTTCTCCATTCGTTCCCATCCGAATAACATCGTTACAAGTCTTTAATCGTGCTAACATTGGCATAATAATGCTTTTGCCATGATTTACAAAGTCATACAATTCTTTTTCCGTCGATGGTATCTTATATCCACCAGAGCTGCTTGATATTATAACCTCATTATCTCGAAGTTTTGCTATGATTTTATTCCGAAATGTTTGAAGAGACAATTTATCATATCCTAAATATACCAATTGGGTAATAAGTTCTTGGGTGGGAATGTATTTCCTGGGCGATTTATTCATAAATCTAAACAGGAGATAATTCAATACTGCAATTTGTTGCTTAACTTCATCATTGTCTGTGTCATTATGCGTTTCTATGAAATGTTTGGCTTTTCTATAGCAGATATCTGCAATTTGTGAATTATATTCGGGGGTCAAGTCATTCTGAGAAACATTGAATGTATCAAAGGTTTCGGGAAACTCTTTTATTCTTAATATTTTATCTCCTAATATGGATTTATAATTGTAGCCATCGGATTCTGAGATTTTCCTAATATCATAATTATATGCAAGAGAACCACACACTATATCTGCCACTTGTATGATTATACTGTGTTTACTATTTTCAAACCTAAATAGGCTATTATCAAATAAATCAAGAGGTATTTCTTTTGACCTAACGTAAGCTGCAAAAGATTGAAGATAATCATTACCTCCAACTTCATCAGCAGTAATCGTTAAGTTACTATATGAGATTCTTAATTCTTGATGTACTATATTATTCAGGAATTTATAAAACGATGTTTTATATCTGAGGCCAGAATTCTCATATATTTTCCGTTTGTCACATACAAATGCAAATATGTGAAAGGGGAGTTGTTTTAGCTCGGTCAAGATAGAGACACGCCTTTTATGATTCCTTCCTATTTTACTGGACTTGATTTCTCCTTGTTGAAAATATTTTTTTCTAATAGTTTCTACGCTCTCCTCTACAAGCGAAAGATTGCTTTCGTCTACAATGACTGCACAAATCAGAAAATGAGTAGTACATCCTGGATTATCAAAATCATATCCGAACGCACCGAATTCATCAATAAAAGCATATTTCTTGTTACTCATATCCGAAATATTCATTAGAAAAATAATCATCAAGAACTTTGCGTGTATCTTCATTCAATGGTTTCTGCTCAAATTTGTAATCCGATTTATAGGATGATTTGAGCCAGCCATTAACCAATTCTGTGATATTAGGTACAACTAATTTTATGTTCTTTTTTGCCATCTTATTCCTTTTTAATATCAATCAAATCTTTCGGATTAACTTGTAAAATGTTTGCTATTTCGAACAATACATCTAAACTCGGCTGACGTCTGTTACAGACATAAGAATTGACGATACAAAAACTTTTTCCGAGTTTTTCCGCCAACCAAGTTTGCTTGATACCTTTGTCTTCCAACACCTCTTTTATTCGATTCTTGGGCTTGTCCATCTTTAATGCTTTCGATATTTCTGATGCAAAGATATAAAATATTATGCAATAAAAAGATAAAAAACAATAGGTATTATTATCGTGATTAGAGTTTATTGAGAATCTCTGATTTTAGTCATTCAATATTGTACAAATAATACTATAAATATGCTTGCTAACATTGTATATCTGCCGACAGACATTTGTCTGTCGGGGTATTAGGCTCCCCCGAAAAGAATTTCGTGGACAACAGACATGCCTATTTGTTTTCCGTGAATGGCACAGTACATATGCAGACGGGAGAGCAGCGACGATGCTGGAAAAATAGTTGGGCTATGGGATAAAATGAAAAAAAAGCATATATTTGCCAAAGTGTCCAGGTGCTGTGGTACCGCAGCACCTGGATAAAACCAACCAGTCAAACTGCAGCACTGTAAATCAAAACAGTGATTCTGTAAAGACTTTTAGAGATAAAAAGCACCGACTGTAAACCTAGTCAGTGAATATGTAATGTATATTAGTTTAACAGCTCTAAAAGTGACAACCAAATTTAGGGAAGGTCATAAAACTTTTAGGCTATCTTGTAGTATGTATGGAAAATGTGTAAATTTGCACAAAACTGGTATCACAAATGTGTAAAAAATCACATTTGTGATACGTAAACTAAAAATAGCATGTTTAACAGAACCATTATAAATGAGCTTGAAACTTGGAAAAATAAGGAAGGCAGGAAACCATTGATAATGCTTGGCGCAAGACAAGTGGGCAAGACTTCCGTGTTGAAGAGATTCGGTAAGGAACAGTTTGACAACTGTGCCTATTTCAGTTTGGACGAAGAGAAGGGTGTGTGCGACATATTTCGCACAACAAAGAACCCTATTCAGATAATAGAGCAGCTGTCTTTTCTTACAGAGGAACCTATATTGCCACAAAAGACACTCTTGATTCTTGACGAGATACAGGACTGCCCGGAAGCTATCAGTGCAATGAAGTATTTCTGTGAGAAGACTCCCGAATATGCAGTGGTGTGTGCAGGGTCACTATTGGGATTGGCATTCGGACATGAGGGATTCTCTTTCCCTGTAGGTAAGGTTGACCATATAAATATGTATCCTGTCACGTTCTCTGAGTTTTTGGAACAAAAGGATGCCGGGCTTTATCGCTATTACCAATCAATCAATAGTGTTGAACCGTTACCACAAGTGTTCTTTGACAGGCTGTCTCAGGCATTTACCGCCTATCGTATATCTGGAGGAATGCCAGAAGCGGCAATGAAGATGATAGAAAAGGATATGAAAGGAATGGAGACTACCTTGCAGAACATTCTGCAAGATTATACCCTTGACTTTGTAAAACATTCTTCTCCATTGCTTGCCAATAGAATATCACACGTATGGAACTCGCTGCCATCACAACTGGCTAAAGAAAACAGGAAGTTCGTTTACCAACTTGTACGCCCCGGGGCAAGGGCCAGAGAATATGAGGATGCGCTCATATGGTTGCAAAACGCCGGATTGATACACAAAGTAAGTCTTTGTCAGACTCCACAGATACCACTGAAGTCATATGAGGATTTGAGTATCTTCAAAATATATTGCCTTGACATAGGCTTGTTGAGGGTACTTTCTGAATTAAGTCCGGATGTATATCTCATGGACTCTCCTACTTTCAAAGAATACAAAGGCGCACTCGCTGAGAACTACATTCTTCAAAGTCTGCTTGCAAACGGAATAAAATGTTCACGCTACTGGGCCTCTGGAAACAAGGCTGAAGTGGAATTTATCGTACAGCATGGCATAGATGTCATTCCTATAGAGGTGAAATCGGGAACGAGTGTCACAGGAAAAAGCCTCATAGAATACAACAAGAAATACTCACCAAGTCTTCGTTGCAGATTTTCTATGCTTAATCTGAAACGCGATGACACGCTGCTTAACATACCATTGTTCTTGGCAGACAGGATGAAATGCTTATGTAAAATAATCACATAAAAATCACAAAGTCATATGCACTTTGTGCTAACCTCGCTATTTAACGCCACTTAAACGATGAACAACTTCTTTGATTAGTCTCCTTTATTAAATGATGCAGACATTTCTTATCATTATCTTATCAAAAAAAATGCAGGTTGGACATAATAATGGCTAAATTTGCAGAGAGAAGCTACCTGTAAAGATAAAGCCTTTAAATTCATATTTATATGTAACTTCTTTAAGAATCAAATGAAGGCTATTCATTTGAAGAAGTCCTTGTAGTTAACTAAAGATAAGAGAGAGATATGAGCGACACATTAGTAGATTTTACCCCAATCAAGAGTATCACAGACAGATACGATTCTGCAGATAAAGAATTGGTAGAAAGCGCATATAGTGTGGCAGTGGTGGCGCTAAAAGATTATAGCAGAGGAAACGGGCACCCTTTTATAGAGCACCCGGTTGGAGTTGCTACAATCGTAGCCAATGAGCTTGGACTTATGCCGGCAGCGGTGACGGCAGTATTTCTGCATGAGGCAACAAGAGCCAACGCACCGCTTTTGCAGGAGGTTACAAAAAAATATCCAAAGGAGATTATAGTAATGGTAGAGGGGCTTAACAACATATCCACTATCCGCCCAAAAGATACCGGTCTTCAGGCCGAGGTATACAGAAAGCTTATAATCTCATACTCAAAGGACCCAAGAGTAGCCTTAATAAAGCTCGCCGACAGATTGGAGATTATGCGTAACCTCGATATCTTTCCAAAGAGCAGTGTGCTGAGGAAAAATACCGAGACAATGTTGCTCTACATCCCATTGGCACACCAGTTGGGGCTGTATAACATAAAGAGTGAGTTGGAGGATATATACTTCAAATACAGCGATCCGGAAAATTACCGCGCTATTACCAACAAACTGTTGGCTACCGAAAAAGACAGGGAGAGGCTTGTAGAGGAGTTTGTCAACCCGCTAAAAGAGAAGTTGGCCGCAACCGGAATAAAATACAAGTTTAAAGTACGTACAAAGACTGCATATTCAATCTTCAAGAAGATGCAGAAGCAGAATATTCCCTTTGAGGGGGTGTATGATGTTTTTGCAATAAGATTTATTTTAAAAGATGTTCTTCCCGACAAACAACATGAGCATGCTGCCTGTTGGGCGGTATATTCGCTTGTAACAGAAGAGTATAAGCCGCATGTAGAGCGTTTGAGAGACTGGCTTTCCGTACCAAAGCCAAACGGATATGAAAGTCTTCATATTACAGTTGAAAACAGGGATGGAGTAGTGTTGGAGGTTCAGATAAGGACAGAGCGGATGGATGATATGGCCGAAAACGGAATGGCATCGCATTGGAGCTATAAGGGGGTAAAGAGGGTTGCAGGGTTGGATGATTGGTTGAGCAATGTAAAGAAAATGTTGGAGAGCACAGACTTTCAGCCATATTCAAGTGACGAGTATACGGCACTGAAAGATGTGTTTGTCTTTACTCCTGACGGCGATTTAAAACAGTTGCCACAAGGTGCTACTGTATTGGATTTTGCATTCAGCATACATACAAATTTGGGGGTAAAATGCAGCGGTGCACGTGTTAACGGAAAGGTCTATTCCATAAGGGATACTCTTAAAACGGGCGATGTTGTAGAGATAATAAGCTCAAAGAACCAGAAACCATCTGCAGACTGGCTTAACATAGTTGTGTCATCAAAGGCAAAGAACAGGATAAAAGCAAAACTTAAGGAGGAGCAGGGAAAGAGGATAAAAGATGGGCGCGAGATCCTTGAGAGGAGGATGAAGAACTGGAAGATAGAGCTTACAGACGATGTCTTTACAAAGATCCTGCATCAGTTTAAGCTAAAGACGGTAGGGGATTTGTGTGAACTTATAAGCGACGAAAAGATAGATCTCCTTGCCATCAAGAATCTGTTGCTACCGGCAGACAGTGGAGAAAAAGAGGATGTTGCAGGTAATAATAGAGATAATAAGACAAAAGAGAGTAAGGAGCCTGAAAACGGTGGTATAAAACAGGATGGCGATTATATAACCATAAGCGACAAGCTCAACAAGGTGGCAGTTCAGATGGCAAGATGCTGTAATCCTATATTTGGAGATGATGCTTTTGCATTTGTGAGCGCATCGGGTGGAACAAAGATCCACAGAATATCCTGCCCTAATGCTGCAAGGCTTATCAAGAACTACCCATACAGGGTTCAGCCCGTCAAATGGCAAAGGACAGGTACAACTGCACGTTTCCAATGCGGACTTAAGGTTATTGCAGAGAATGACCCGTCGATAGGCCCTGCTGTTATGGATCTGTGTACCAAACAGAACGCATCTGTAAGGTCTTACACTCTTAATGAGAGAAACAACGGCGGTAAATATGAGCTGATAATTGAATTGAGCATATCTGTAGGGAATAATTCGCATTTGGATTCTGTCATCTCGGCGATAAAGAGACTGAGAGAGGTTAAGAATGTACTTAGGACGAGAGGTTAGAGGTGGCAAGAAGGAAAAATAAGGTAAAGGGTGGTAAAAATCATGACAAGAAAGAATACTGTTGAAAAATATATAAGCATAGAGGGGGCAAGGGTTAATAATTTAAAAAACATATCATTAAAGATTCCTCGAGGAAAGTTGGTGGTTATATCCGGGCTTAGCGGTAGCGGCAAGTCATCGTTGGCCTTTGATACACTTTTTGCGGAGGGACAGCGCAGATATGCAGAGAGTCTCTCTGCCTTTGCACGTCAGTTCCTTGGCAGAATGAGCAAGCCTGCGGTGGACAAGATAGATGGGATCCCTCCGGCAATAGCCATTGAACAGAAGGTCAACAGCAGAAATCCGCGTTCAACGGTAGGAACCAATACAGAGATATATGACTATTTGAGGCTTCTTTTTGCTAAGATTGGCAAAACATACTCCCCTGTAAGCGGCCGTGAGGTCAAGTGTGAGAATGTTCAGGATGTACTTGGTTACATGAACGAGATGTATGCTTCAGACGCGTCAAACATGTTGGAAACGTCCGATGCTTCAAAAGCAGGAAGTGAACAGAAAGCCGTATTCTATATTGTAGCGCCATTTGGTTGGGAGATGCTTAATGATACACATACAGAGAAGCTTTTGGAGTTAAAGGAGGCCGGTTTTGCACGTCTTTTTGATCTTACACTTAAAAGGATGGTTAAGGTTGATGTGGTTCTTGCTGCTTTACAGGATTACAAATCCCATAATCTGCAGATACTTATAGACAGATTTTTGGATATGGAGGATGAGGCGCGTATAGAGGATTCGGTTGCAACGGCATTTAATGTTGGAAAGGAGCGGATGATGGTTGTAATATCGCGAGGTGAGGAGTTTACAGAGAGAGAGTTCTCGCAGGTCTTTGAGGCGGATGGAATGCGGTTTGAGAAGCTCAACGAGCTGATGTTCAGTTTTAATAATCCAATTGGAGCTTGTCCTGCCTGCGGCGGATATGGAAGTATTGTTGGAATAGATGAAAGCCTTGTAATACCTAACCAGTCTCTTTCACTATACGAAGATGCGGTAGCCTGTTGGAGGGGAGAGACTATGAAACAGCTTAAGAAAGATTTTATTATGGCTGCTCCAAAACTTGGCTTTCCAATACATAGACCGTATGCTGAACTTACCAAGGAGCAGAAACGGCTGCTGTGGGATGGAGCTCCCGGTGTTTGCGGAATAAACGAGTTCTTTAAATTTGTTGAAGCAAACAAATATAAGATACAGTACAAATATATGCTTGCCCGGTATTCAGGAAAGACCCTCTGCCCGGAATGTGAAGGTACACGTCTCCGTAAAGAGACCCGCTACGTTAAGATTGGGGGAAAGAATATAGGAGAGATGCTTGCCATGTCTGTTACCTCGCTTTTAAAATTCTTCAAGGAACTTGAATTGGAGCCGTATGAGGCAAAGGTGGGGGAGAGGGCAATTAAGGAGATTGTGCAGAGGCTCAGCTATATAGAGAATGTTGGGCTTGGCTATCTCACCCTTTCGAGGCAGGCCAAGACATTGTCGGGAGGCGAAAGTCAGAGAATAAATCTTGTAAGCTCGTTGGGGAGCAGTCTTGTTGGCTCTCTTTATATATTGGATGAGCCGAGCATTGGGTTACATCCTTATGATACTCACAGACTTATAAAGGTAATCAAAGGCCTGAGAGATCTTGGAAACAGCGTTGTGATAGTTGAGCATGACGCGGAGATTATAAAGTCTGCAGACCAGCTCGTGGATATTGGCCCATATGCCGGTGTGCATGGGGGAGAGGTTGTGTATCAAGGTTCTGTTCTGCTTCCCGACAACAAAGAGGGAACATACAGCAAAGAGCAGCTTGCCAAGGTAGTTGAAGGTTCGCCATATAAGTCACTTACATTGGATTATCTGTGCGGTAGAAAGAGAATAGAGATTCCGGAAAAGAAGAGGGGGTGGAGCAGGTATGTAGAGATTGTTGGCGCAATGGAGAACAATCTTAAAAATATAGATGTAAAGTTCCCAATAGGGGTGATAACTGCTGTAACCGGGGTGAGCGGAAGCGGAAAATCTTCGTTGGTGGGTGATATTCTATATCCTGCTTTGGCGCGTCATTTCCAACAGTTTGGCGAGAAACCTGGAGCGTTTAAGGAGCTAAAGGGGGATCTTAATATGCTTGGGTGTGTTGAGTTTGTAGACCAGAACCCTATAGGAAAGTCATCGAGATCCAATCCTGTTACATATCTTAAGATTTACGATGATATAAGGAAACTGTTTTCAGAACAGCCTTATGCAAAAATGAACGGTTACGGCAACTCGTTTTTTTCGTTCAACATAGATGGAGGGCGTTGTCCTCAATGTTTGGGAGAAGGATATATTACTGTGCCTATGCAGTTTATGGCCGATGTACGTATGGTGTGTGACGAGTGTGGAGGCAAAAGGTTCAAAGCCGATATTTTGGAGGTAAGGTATCAGGGAAAGAATATCAATGATGTGCTTAATATGAGCGTTGAGGAGGCTATTGAATTCTTTGGTTCGCAAAAGGAATCTACTGCAAAACGGGTAGCTCAGCGGTTGAAGATTCTTAGCGATGTGGGGTTAGGCTATGTGCAATTGGGGCAGAGCAGCAGTACTTTGTCGGGAGGCGAAAACCAAAGGATAAAACTTGCCCAGTTCTTAAGTATGGACAGCCGGCAGGTCACAGGAAAGGGGAGCACTCTCTTTATCTTTGACGAGCCTACGACGGGATTGCATTTCCACGATATAAAAAAGTTGCTCAAGGCGTTTAATGCTTTGGTAGACAGAGGCCACACTATTGTGGTTGTTGAACATAATACAGATATAATAAAGGCATGTGACTGGGTTATAGATCTTGGCCCTGACGGTGGTGACATGGGTGGCAATATCTGCTTTACCGGAACTCCGGAAGAGTTGGCGAAAGTTCCCGACAATAAAACCGGCAAAGCGCTGAATAAAAGTTTATAGTTGAGAGTTTATAGAGAAAGCTTTGGCGTTAGCGTTGGTATTGGCTCTCAAAGATTAATTTAAGCTAATGCTAATGGCAAAGCTAAAGCCTATAAACTACTATAAACTATGAACAATAAACAATAAACAATAAACTAATACGGCGTTGGCTATCAAAATTAAATTAGCTAAAGCTAAAGCAAATGCACTATACAGGCAAAGCACCCCATGCGGAACTATACGCTCCACATCTATCATGTTATTTGCCAACGCTAAGGCTAACGCTAAAGCCAACGCCAAGCTATATTTTTAGTACCTTTGCAACCGGAAACCATATAAAATCTTGTATCATGAAACTTAGACCTATCAGAAGTGCTGTTGCAGCTGCACTGCTCTTATTTCCAACACTATGTATAGCTCAGAATTATGGCAAATTCAGACTTGTTGAGGCTGCAAACTACACAACAAAAGATCATACGCCTGTAATTGGTTCTGTAAAATCCGGAGAGGCATTTAGCATAAACGGCAAGAAGATAATATTTAACAAAGATGAGCGCAACGCATCGTCCCTGTTTAAGGTAAAGATAAACGGTAACGAGGTAAAGGTTTACAAGACAGGCTCTTTTGGAACAGATGTAAAGCTAAAGTCCGGGGAGAATATTGTTAAAGTTGAACTTTTCTCCGTAGACGGTGCTCTGCTTGCAAGCGGTGAGAAGACTGTTTCAAGGGTTGATCCGGCAAAGAAAGAGGCGGATAATCATACAGAAAACAGAGATGGAGATGGTGTTGTAAGAGATGCTGCCGGAAATGAGGTGGTTCAGGTTAACCATATTGTAAAGACATTGGACGGAGCATATCTTACTTACAGTCCTGCCGGAGACAGGTTGGGCGGAAGCAAGATTAACTTCCTGCCTGCGGGTGTCCCTCTTCATGTTGTGGAGAGCCATGGAAAGCTGTACAAGGTCTCTTTGTCGGGAAGCAGATATGCATACATACAGAAGGAGAGCACAGAACTTACTGCAGATGAGCCAGATTCTCTATATAGAGGCGGTTACGGCCTAAAAGCAACCATCGTAGACGGCATTACCGCACAGGCAGATGTTGAGGTGAGGGCTGCAAAAAATATAAATGGCAAGAATCTTCCCGACAAAAAGGCGGACATAGTTAATATAAGCATGGGGGAGAGGAGGCCGTACATTGTTTATGAGGATACGGAGCCAAGGAGGATTGTAGTGGAACTGTTTGGTGTGGAATGTAACGCAAACTGGATGACTCAGGATTACAAGATGAGGACTATAAAGGGTATCAGGTTCAGACAGAGTGGCGGAGATGTGATGACAGTCTATATAGATTTGAATAACAGGGAGTCTTGGGGTTATAGCGTAGATTATATTGGGAATACCCTTGTTGTTAAGGTGAACGAGAGACCAATGGAGAAGCTGTCGCTTAAGGGTATGCTCATTGGTGTTGATGCAGGACATGGAGCAGATAATCCTGGTGCCATAAGCATTAGCGGATATGAGGAGAAGACCCTTAATCTTGCAATGGCACATACACTAAAAAGATTGTTGGAGAGGGAAGGGGCTGCCGTTGTACTTACAAGAGAGGGAGACCAGGGGCCTACTATGCCGGAGCGTAAGGCTTTCCTTAAGAAGAATGGTGTTGACATGCTTGTTTCGATTCATTGCAATGCCGGGGGAAATCCGTTGGTTACGGGCGGTACGAGCACATATTACAAACATTGGGTAAACCGTCCTTTGGCTAAAGCCGTTTTGGAGAGACTTGCATCCTTAGATGGTGTCAGAACGTTCGGACTGGTAGGAAACTTCAATTTCAGCCTCAATGCTCCAACGGAATACCCTGCAATTTTGGTAGAGACGCTGTTTATGTCTAACCTCGATGATGAGGAGCTTATAACAGATCCTAAGTTTGAGGAGAGAATGATGGGAGAGGTTGTAAAGGGTCTTAAAGGTTATCTTAAGGAGCTGAACAGATAAAAGTTTATGGTTGAGAGTTTATAGTTTATAGAAAGCTTTGGCGTTGGCATTAATTGAGCTGAAAGTGTATAGTTTATAGTGTATAGATAGTTTTAAAGTTAATAGAGGTAAAGTTAAAACTAATTTCTTGAAAACTAATAACTTACAAACTGACTATAAACCATAAGCTATAAACAATAAGCTAATATGGCATTGGCCGTTTTTCAAGGTAAAGAGAGTAGAGAGAGTAGAGAGAGTAGAGAGAGTAAAGAAAGTAAAGAAGGTAAAGAAAGCCAAAGCCAACGCAATATAGAAGATATTTGATAATTATGGATTTTAAGATAGAATCGCCATACAAGCCCACGGGGGATCAGCCAGGAGCGATAGCCGGAATAACAGAGGCGGTACAGGATGGTAATCCTGCTGTAACGCTTTTGGGAGTTACAGGTTCCGGTAAGACATTTACAATGGCGAATGTTATTCAGAACCTTAACAGGCCTGCGCTTGTATTAAGCCATAACAAGACTTTGGCGGCGCAGCTTTACGGTGAGTTCAAGAGTTTCTTCCCTCATAATGCGGTTGAGTATTTTGTCTCATACTACGACTACTATCAGCCTGAGGCGTATTTACCTGTTACAGATACATATATAGAGAAAGATCTTAGCATTAACGATGAGATAGAGAAGTTGAGGCTGAGCTGTTCGAGTGCGTTGTTAAGCGGTAGGAGGGATGTTATTGTTGTCTCCAGTGTCTCATGTCTTTACGGTATTGGCAACCCCGCAGACTTCCATACAAACACCATAAATATAAAGGTCGGCCAGCATATTTCGCGTACAGCATTGCTGTACAGGCTTATCGATAGCCTGTACAATAGAAGCGACATTGAGTTCAAGCGCGGCAGCTTTAGGGTGAAGGGGGATTCTGTTGACATTTTCCTGGCTTACGGAGACAATGCGGTAAGGGTAACGTTCTTTGGCGATGATATAGAGGAGATAGAGATCTTTGACCCTGTGAGCGGGGCGATTTTAGATAGTGTGGAGGAGATCTCAATCTATCCCGGCAATATTTTCAGTACTACAAAAGAGCGTGTAAAAAGTGCTATATGCAATATTCAGGATGACCTTGTAAAGCAGTGCGACTATTTTAATGACATAGGTAAATTCGTTGAGGCCAAGAGACTTAAGCAGCGTGTTGAGTACGATTTGGAGATGATAAAGGAGATTGGTTACTGCAGCGGTATTGAGAACTATTCACGTTACTTTGACGGCAGGGCGGCCGGTACAAGACCATTCTGTCTTTTGGATTATTTTCCCAACGATTTTGTTACTTTTATTGACGAGAGCCACGTTACAATTCCTCAGATAAGGGCAATGTATGGTGGAGACCGTTCAAGAAAGGAGACACTTATAGAGTATGGGTTTAGGCTTCCTGCAGCTGCAGATAACAGACCGCTTAAGTTTGATGAGTTTGAGAAGTTGGCAAAGCAGTGCGTCTATGTTAGCGCCACCCCTGCTCCATACGAGTTGGAGAAGAGCGAAGGCCTTATAGTAGAGCAGGTTATAAGGCCAACCGGATTGTTGGAACCGCCTATAGATGTTCGCCCTACAAAGAATCAGATAGATGACCTTATGGAGGAAGTTCAAGTGAGGGTTGAGAAGGATGAGCGTGTGCTTGTTACAACTCTAACCAAGAGGATGGCCGAGGAGTTGGACAAATATATGGAGAAGATGGGGGTAAGGTGCAGGTATATCCATTCAGATGTAGACACCTTGGAGAGAATTGAGATCATTGAGGATTTCCAGATGGGGCGTTTTGATGTGCTTATTGGTGTTAACCTGTTGAGGGAGGGGTTGGATCTGCCTCAGGTATCTTTGGTTGCAATCTTGGATGCAGACAAGGAGGGTTTTTTAAGAAGTGAGACAGCTCTGACACAGACTGCAGGAAGGGCTGCACGAAATATAAACGGGTTGGTCATAATGTATGCAGACAACATAACGGGCAGTATGCAACGAACAATAGATGAGACCAATCGCAGACGTGAGAAGCAGATGGAATACAACAAAGAGCATAATATTATCCCTACACAGATCTACAAGACAGAACGAAACGTGCTCGGGCGTGATGTCTCTGCGTATGAGCAGAGCCGTGAGTCTAATGGCGTTTTGGAGGATCCTATTGTGGCTCACATGACAAAGGAACAGTTAACCAAGGCTGTTGCTGCCGCTAAAAAGGAGATGGAGAAAGCTGCTTCTGAATTGGATTTTATGCGTGCTGCCAAGTTCAGGGATGAGATGAAGGCTCTTAAACAGAGGTTGGAAGCCTTGTCATAGTTTGTCGGGAAGCAAAATTTACTTATTTTTGTGGGTTAAAAGATTAGAAAAGAATATTTATGAGCGAAAATAGCCTTATTGAAAAGATAGAGGGGTTACGTACCAAATATGATAGTCTGCAGCAGCAGATCTCTGATCCTGCTCTTATGTCCGATATGAAAAAGTATGTCCAACTTAACAAGGAGTACAAGGAGCTGGGTCCTATAATCACGGCTGGCGAGAAGTATAAGAAGATGGTTGAGGATTATGAAATGGCAAAGGATATACTTCAGAATGAGAAGGATGAGGAGCTTAGGGAGATGGCCAAGGAGGAGGTGGCGCAGTTGGAGTCTGTTCTTCCGGACAAAGAGGAGGAGATAAAGTTATTGCTTATTCCTGCGGATCCTCAGGATGCGAAAAATGCCATTGTGGAGATTAGGGGCGGTGCCGGTGGCGACGAGGCTTCTATCTTTGCGGGTGATCTGTTTAGGATGTATGCAAAGTTTATTGAGCGTAAGGGGTGGAAGATGGAGATCACAAGCCAGAGCGAGGGTACATCTGGTGGATTTAAGGAGATTATCTTTAAGGTTATAGGCGATGGCGTATATGGTGTGCTCAAATATGAATCAGGTGTTCACCGTGTTCAGCGTGTTCCTCAGACAGAGACACAGGGGCGTGTGCATACCTCGGCTGCATCCGTTGCAGTGCTTCCTGAGGCGGATGAGTTTGATATTGAGCTTAATGAGAAGGATATTCGTAAGGATACTTTCTGCTCGTCAGGCCCGGGCGGACAGTCTGTAAATACCACATATTCGGCAATCAGACTAACGCACATACCATCTGGTATTGTTGTTCAGTGTCAGGATGAGAAGAGCCAGCTGAAAAACTACGACAAGGCGTTGCAGGAGCTTCGTACCCGTCTGTACAATATGGAGTATGAGAAATATCTTAATGAGATCTCTGCCAAGCGTAAGACAATGGTCTCTACAGGAGACCGTTCTGCAAAGATCAGAACTTACAACTATCCGCAGAGCCGTGTTACGGATCACCGTATAAACTGGACCATGTACAACCTGCCTGTGTTTATGGATGGTGATATTCAGGAGGTTATTGATCAGTTGCAGATTGCCGAGAATGCAGAGAGACTCAAAGAGAGTGATCTGTAGGGGCTTTGGCTTTGGCGTTAGCGTTTATTTAGTTGAAAGTGTATAGACAGCACTATAAAAGTTTATAGTTGAGAGTTTATAGTTTATAGAGTAAAGATGAAAAACGGTTTTCTTTTAGCTATAAACTTACAGACTGACTTTAAACAATAAACTATTAACTAATATGGTGTTGGCTGATTTAGGGTAAATAGAGTAAAGGGGTAATCACCTTTTGGGTTACCCCTGTTTTTTTATGTAAAACGCCTTTAGTAGAGGGCATAGTTCGCATAGCCAGTAAAGCAATGAAAGCAAACAAAGTCCTCCGGCAAATATGCCTATATATGAGATAGATATATTATCACATACATATCCGCCTATTAAAGCACCCGAACCAATTCCAAGATTGAATATTCCAGAGAATATAGACATTGACACAGCTGTTGTCCCTTCCGGTGAGACACTTATAATCTCAGACTGCATTGATACATTGTACGCGGTTTGCGTTATTCCCCATATTACACAGAGAACAATGGTAACAGGAATACTTGCAGATGCGGGGAGCAAAAGTATTAGTGCAGCGGCGCAACATGCAAGCACCATGTTCATAAAACGGAATCTGTCCTTTGTGTAAAACAGCGAAAAAGCTACGCTTCCAATAAAACCTGCAACACCAAATATCATAAGAGTGTATGTTATCCACTGGTCAGACATCTGTGCAACCTGCCCCAAGAATGGCTCTATGTAACTGTAGCTTATGAAGAAAGAGGTTGCCACCATCAGCGTAAATATGTACATATTTATCAATGTCCTGTTCTTTAGAAGTGCAGGTAGCTCCTTAACCGAGAATCTGTCCTTTGCCGGAAGCGCAGGAAGTGTACTCAACAGGTAGATGAATGTAAGGATTGCAAAGATCCCTATGCTGAGAAAGGTCATTCTCCATCCAATCTGCAAGCCTATTATCCTGCCTATAGGCAATCCTAATACCATTGCAAGTGATGAACCTGTTACAACCGAGCTTAGCGCTACGGAACTGTATTTTGCAGGGACAATACGGACGGCAATGACAGAGACAATAGACCAGAAGATGGCATGGGTGCATGCAACGCCAATTCTCGATGCCATAAGCATATAGTAGCCTGTTGACAGAAAAGAGGTTATTTGGAATCCTGCAAACAGAGCAACCAACCAAAGCATAAGCCTTCTAAGCTCAACTTTAGATGCCATAATCATTAAAGGCAGAGAGAGGAGCATTACCATCCAGGCATATACGGAGATAAGCATGCCGGCTTTGGCCTCTGTTATGCTAAAGTCTGCCTGAATATCAGATAGCAGAGCTATTGGTATAAACTCAGACGTATTGAATACGAAAGCGGCCAATGTGAGGCTTGTTAGCGTAATCCAATTCTTTAAAGACATATTCTCTCTAATCTGTATCTTTTCGTCCATTAACTGCAAAACTATGGTAATAATTATGACATCTTTTGGGCTGCAAAACTAATATTTTTTCAATTGACTATAAACAGTAAACTATACACTGTAAACTATCAAGGCCCGCATAGGCTTTGGCGTTAGCTTTAGCTTAATTTAAACTATAAACTATGTAGGCCCTGATTAGTGACTATTTAAATCTTCTTCCCGATATAGAAAGCATAACTGTAATAGGTGCTGTACTTTTTGTAAAGCTCCTCTTCATAAATGGAAAAGTCCACCCATTTTTTTGCAGCAGGGTTATCTGTGTGTTCCGCAAGAAAATCTCTTCTTGTTTGAGCCAAAGAGGTGTAATAATTATCTGTCCAGCAATTGTCGGGAAGAATAAACGCTGCAACAGGCATATATCCCGCTCTAAGCATCTGCTCAATCTTTACCGGCATTGTGCCTATTTGAGGATATCCTGCCATCCAGAAATCATTAATCTCGCCCGGACGCTCATTGGTAAACCATGTGCTCTCTGTAACAGCAATATAGCCGTTTGGTTTGAGATAATCTCTCCAATACTGCAAGCCTTTCTCATATCCAATATGATAGATTGCCCCTTCACTCCAGATAATATCTAAAGAGTTCTTCTCAAATGGCAAATTGTGCATTGAGCCTGTTATGGCTTTGACTCTATTACCCAAGTTCTTTTGGGCAATGGTGTTGTTGAGTTTCTCTATACTTTCCGATACAATATCCAATGCTGTTATTTGTGCAGGAGTATTGTTTGCCAAATAGATTGTCTGGCACCCTGTACCGCATCCCAAATCCGCAATCATGGTGTCCTTGGTTATCCCGTCTATAAAGTTTAAAGCCTTTACGGTAGCCTCTTCGCTACCGGGCCCCTGACGTTTGGCATTAAGAAAAAATTCGCTTATTAAATTAAAATCAAAATCGTATGCAGATTCGCTGTTTTCTTTATTCATTGTTCTAATGTTTTATTTTGTACATCTTGGTTGTTAGCTTATTATGAGCTTTTCCAACCGCCACGTTTTTGTGGCTTGGTTTTTTGCAGCTCTGGTTTTCTGCCGTCAACTCATCTTTAGCCTTGCAAGCAAAATGTGCGTTATTATTTATTTGTATAAAAAGTGTGTTAATATGGTGCAAAACACCCCACCCTCTCAAAAAGATTGTCTTTGAGAGACCTTAAAAAGATGCAATCTCGCGTGTTATAGAAAACGCTCAGACTGCTTATAGAACAATATCCAAAATTGTGTTATTTGTCATAGGCCGGCAAAGGTACAGAATAAATGATAATGTTATCCTCATTTTTTACGGCACAGCCCTATAGTAATCTTAAAAAAATAACTTGGTAATCTTTAATTGTCTTTTCTCAAAAATACTGCTAAATCTTTACCAACCTTTTCCTTAAGCCATATAAGCAAAGCAAACTTGCTTGAGCTTTGCCATGGCGAGGAAAAGCTGCGCGAAAGCGAACTTATTTTTAACGCTTACTTAATAAATGGATACATGTGAGATTTTAACTATTTTTGTCCATAGCAAAAAGATAAAACAGATAAGAATGGCAACAAAATATGGAAAAACGTGGTGGGGGCAGCAATGGCTTGGCGCACTCAAAAATATAGACTACAGTAACAGATTGTCTCGAGGTGCATCATATGCAAAAAACGGAATGGTGAAGGAGATTATATTCAATGGCAATGTCATTAAGGCAAAGGTTAAGGGAAGCAGACGGACTCCATACAATGAAACAATAGTGTTGCCAATTTTTTTTAATAAGGAGATAGATAAGTTAATTGAACTTATAAGAGATCAACCTGTAGTGCTGAGTAAGCTCTTCAACAGACAATTGGACGAATCTGTTGCTCAAATGGCAGACAAGGCAGGCATACCCCTTTTCCCAAAAGAGTGGTCAGACCTGCAGATGTATTGTTCGTGCCCGGATTGGGCTGTGCCATGTAAACATCTTGCCGCCGTCATCTATAAAATCTGCATGGAGATAGACAATAACCCTTTTCTGGTCTTCTCACTTCATGGTGTAGACCTTTTGGCAGAGTTGGAGTCTCGTGGCATCGTAGCAGATTCCTCGGAGATAATGGAGGTAGAGAGCATAGACAAAGTTTATAATGAACCATTCTCATTGAATACAGATAATGAAAACATTGTCGTGGATTATTCGCAATTGAGAGACCTTACATTACCTCTTTCCAATCTTTTGCCACCTTCTCCGGCTTTCTGCAATGACGGTAATTTTCAGGAGGCTTATCAGAAAGAGTTGGTATATATAGCTAAAGAAGCAGACAAGGTGTTACAGGACAAGCGGCAGCTTCTCAACGAATCAATCGATAGAATAACAAAGAGTGCCGCATGCAGTGCCGAAAATTTTATGCCTTCATTCTATCAGCAACTGTTGGAGGTCAATACCGATATGCTTCCCGACTATCATCCCACGGTGGTGGCTGCAAGAGGCATTGTGGTTTGTGCCCTGCAGCTGATAGCCCATGGCTGTGTCGTCCCGCAGATATATTGCGAGACCATCATACGTAAAGGACGTGGACGGGCAAAAAGTACACAAAGCAAAAAATACCAAATCGTCTGGCAACCTGCTGTAATTGATGAAGAGACTCGCTATGTTGTGGAGCATTTGAAACAGCAGCGATCGTTAGTTTGCAAAGTTATTACAGATATTGTCCATCTATTGGCGCATGGTGGGAATGCCAACGATTTTTGTAAGATGTTCTTTAATGGAGGAGAATATTCTTTTGACGGTATAGGAGAAAACAATATCCCCGGCGGAATACGTTCCTGGTTAGATCGTTACTTTATGCAGAGCAAGTATAAGGTGACATTTAAAATAGAGGAGGCAGAGGAGGAATTTGCAGTTGATGTCTTGGTAGACAGCCACTCTTTAGAGGAGATCATGACAGAACCTCATTTTGACTCGCAAAGGATGGAGATATTAAAACAGCTTGCTATCCTTTGCGATATAGTGGGAGAGTTGAATCAGTATATTAACAACGGAGGAAAACAGAGCATCCTTTTATCGTTGCAGTCGTTTTCTGGTTTTCTGCAACAGGTAATTCCGGCAGTAAAGCTTCTAGGGGTAAATGTAATGTTGCCAAAGGCACTTCAACATCTTATCAAGCCGCAGATAACAGTAAGATTAAAATCCAAGCAGAAGGAATCCGGAGGCTACATGTCTATGAGCGATCTTTTAGCATTTGACTGGCGTATTGCCATAGATAATGAGATGTTTTCTCCTGAGGAATTTGCCAAAATGCTCGGTAGTGCCAAAGGATTGCTAAAATTTAAGGAACAGTATATCTTTATCGATGAAGCGGCAATGGCAAAACTGAAAAAGGTATTGAATACTCCGGGCAAACTAAAACCCGGCGAACTGCTTCAAACCGCATTGAGCGGCGAGTACCTTGGAACCCCAATTGAACTTACAGATGAGATTCGGGATATGATCAGAAGGTTTACATCGCAGGCTGTTATTCCACTTCCAAAAAGGATAAAGGCAACGTTAAGACCTTATCAGGAGCGAGGCTTTTCATGGATGTACCGCAATATGAAGATAGGCTTTGGCAGTATTATAGCAGATGATATGGGCTTAGGTAAAACTTTGCAAGTCATTACATTACTCCAAAAGGTGAAAGAAGAGGGAGGATTAGAGAAGAAGAAGGCGCTTGTAGTTGTACCTACCGGTTTGCTGCACAATTGGGAATCTGAGGTTACCCGTTTTGCCCCGCAATTAACGACTGCAATATATCATGGCTCGTCAAGAGATCTTACAACAGACGAATGTAAAACATCGGATATTCTCCTTACAACATACGGCGTTGTGCGTTCAGATGCAGATAAACTAAAGAAACTTAAATGGCAGATGCTTGTCATTGACGAAGCACAGAACATAAAGAACAGCGATACGAGCCAAAGCAAGGCGATTCACAGCATTCCTGCGGAGTCGTACATTGCAATGAGCGGTACGCCTGTAGAGAACCACCTGTCTGAGTTCTGGAGCATTATTGATTTTACCAACAAAGGCTATCTCGGTTCGCAGAAGGAGTTCGTCCAAAATTATGCCCGCCCTATACAGAAGTTTGGAGACCGGCATGTGGCAGAACGTTTTAAGAAGGTTACCGCGCCTTTTATGATGAGACGTCTTAAGACAGATAAAAGTATTATTTCAGATCTTCCCGACAAAATAGAACGTAACGAGTTTGCCTCTCTTACGGCGGAGCAGGCAGCCCTTTATCATGAGACCCTTACACGCTGTATGTCTGTCATAGAAGGAATAGAGGTAGACGATAGCAAATCCCTCTTTAAACGTCAAGGACTTATCCTGCAGATGATGTTGGCTTTAAAGCAGATATGCAATCACCCAACGCAATTTCTAAAAGATAACCGTATTGATGCACATCTTTCCGGTAAGACAGAGGTGCTGTTGGATCTGCTTAAAAGTATTGTTGATGCCAATGAGAAAGTACTCATCTTTACTCAGTTTAAGGAGATGGGAGATCTGCTTATGCACTTTATCCGTAAGGAGTTAGATGAAGACCCTATGTTTTACCATGGAGGTTGTACCTTAAAACAGCGAGGAACTATGGTTGACCGCTTTCAGAATGACCGCAACAGCAAAATTTTCATTCTCTCTCTAAAGGCTGCAGGTACAGGACTTAATCTTACTGCTGCAACTCATGTAATACATTACGATCTTTGGTGGAACCCTGCCGTTGAGGCTCAAGCAACAGACAGAGCGTATCGTATAGGGCAACACAATAATGTACAGGTATATCGCTTTATTACACAGAATACCTTTGAGGAGAAGATAGATGCCATGATACAAAATAAGAAACATTTGGCAGATATGACGGTATCAACAGGTGAGAACTGGATAGGAAAGCTCTCCAACAAAGAACTCCACGAAATTTTTGGAAGGTAGCCATATGATTGGCGTTAGCGTTAGCATTGGCTTTGGCTTTGGCTAATTTAAGAGTAAAGAGAGTAATTAGAAACAGTTGTGAACGACTTGTTAATCAGCGGAAGAGCGGTTGCCGAAAGCAGCTTATAAGAAACGGCGTCTGTTGAAGGACTGTTAGGATGCAAAACAGACTAAAAAGGACGACTCAGCCGTTTCAGGCTGATTGAGAGCAATAGCAGTTGATTGACACGGAGAGAAGAACTGGTTCTAATTATGAGTTAAAAGCTTTGGCTTTGGCAATTTTTAAAAAGTAAAGAAAGTACTAGAACTAATGCTAAATTTGTCGGGAAGAGAAAGGTGTAGCTTATTGTAAATAGAATTCAAGTAGATAGTTATGATTGGGGAAACAGGTTATATTCATGTTTATACAGGTAATGGCAAAGGAAAGACGACTGCTGCATTCGGGCTTGCTGTACGGGCATTGTGCGCCGGTAAGAGTGTGTTTATAGGGCAGTTTGTAAAATCCATGAAATATAATGAGACGAGGCTTTGTGACCTGCTTGCAGACCGTTTTGATGCAGATGGCTTTGGCAAGATTTGCATTGAGCAGTTTGGAAATGGTTGTTTGTTTGATAGAAAACCTGTTCAGGCGGATATTGAGGCCGCAGAAAGTGGATTACATGAGTGTGCAGAGAGAATGGCTTGTGGAAAATGGGATGTTGTGATTTTGGATGAGCTTACCATTGCCATTTATTTGGGATTATTGACAGAGGATGCGGTTCTGAGTGCGCTGCGCATGCGGCATCCTGCTGTTGAGGTGGTGATAACAGGCCGCTATGCCTCCCAAAAACTTATTGATATTGCAGACCTTGTTACTGATATGCAGGAGGTAAAGCACTATTACACTAAAGGAGTTCTGTCGAGAGATGGTATAGACAGATGATGAAAAAATTGATGTTCAGCTAAATGTTTTGGGCAATCAGATACGGTAATATCTAAAAGGATTGAATGAGATTATATGCCGTAAAACGATTGTTTAGAATAGGTAGGAATGAAACCGTGACAAATCGTCACGGTTTGCTCTATGAAATATTTAGAATTTTTTAGTAATCCAATAAAATTGGCACTTGTTGTTCAGTGGCAAAACTTACAGCTTGATACAGCATTGAGTAGGCACATTGAGCCAATTCTTCTGTACGATATCTCTCTTGTTTATTTGTACGACGTATAAAACCGAGAAAGAGTTTAGGCTCTTTTTGTTTTACCGGAATGTAAAATTTGTCATTTCTCCAAGAGAGTATGGTAGCTTCGTCTGCTTTCCAGATCTGCCGGTTCAGCTCCTCTAATTCCTGTTTCAGCAGTGAGACTGTGGATATGGATGCTTCATCCCCTGATGGCAACGTTGTGACAAAAATGGCTTTTCTTGGAATAGGCAGCCAAAAACTTGCATTAGAAAGCAAAGAATTGACAATTTCCTGAGACATGGCTTTTTTTACAACAGGCTCATTAAAAGCATTCCAACCGATTCTTACATATTCTGGCCAAGGATGATTTTGCAGACAACAAGCCTGTAACATTACTAAAGCCCCATAAGCTTCCCAATCCGGTTTGTCGGTAAAGTAGTCGTGCTCACTTTTCTCGTCCCATAATGGAGATGGTAGAGGCGGATCAATGCTTGTAGCAAAATTGTCAGCCCATTGGCATACAATGTCGCGAATCTGCTCTATTTCCTCCTTGCTCTCCACAGGCTTTATCTCATTACCATTGCCGTCTTTCATTACGCATTTCTGTCCATGCTCTTCCGAAAGTTGCTGTACTATATTTTTCCAGTTATGACTATAATAGCGAGTCAAACTCCCTGTATAAATATCTAATCCCATATCATTTAGATTTTAGTGTTTTATCTATTGAAACAATGTACAGATAATCAATAAAGTAAATGGTTAAATTTTTCCTTAAAACCATAACTTTCATTTGTCTATCTTCAAACCAAACTTGCTGTTCACTACCGTTCTCTCTCAAGATGGAAATCTTTGATAAATCAACTTGGACGAATTAATTTCAAGGATTTTCATGCTTGGTTTAATAATGTATTTTTCTACAAAGTTATCTTTTTATTTTTTTCACTATATCCCCATCCAGATATATTTGATGCAATTTCTTTTTTTATGCCATAATCTTATATCATAAGAGTTTATTTATTCTACATACAGCATAAAGTTTGGCACTTTGTCGGGAATAAAGATATATTAATATACCACGTGTCGGGTTCGAGGCCCTGGCGGGACACAGAAAGGCAACTGAATAAAGATATATTAATATACCACGTGTAGCGCATTGGTATGTTGAAAAAAAATAGAAATGAGGTATATTATTCTTGTATATTTACTTAAAAGACGCTACCTTTAAAGCTGTCAAATATATGATTTTCAAACAAACTTTAATATGAAATTTAAATTGACGCTGAATATAAACCGAAAATATGGCAGTTGCTTGCCTTTCAACTATCAATACGAGCAGTCGGCTGTTGTATACAATATATTGGCGCAAGCCGATAGGCAATATTCGGCATGGTTGCATGAAAATGGTTATATGCTTGATAATGGCAAGAGGTTCAAATTGTTTTCCTATTCCCCGTTTTTCCCGACAAAATATCGTGCAATACCAAGTGCCGGCTGTTTGGAAATAATAAACAACGAAGTTATTTGGTATATAAGTTTTATTCCAGAGAAGAGTACAGCAGATTTTATCCAAGGATTATTTGACAAGCAGTCTTTTGTCATAGGCAACAAAAACTTTAAAGTGGCGTTTGATATTGTAGGAGTGGAGGCTATGCCTTCTGAGGCTGTGTTGGAAGAAATGAGGTTTAAAGCGCAGTCACCGGTATGCATAAAGTATAATGCAAACGGGCGAGTGGAATATCTGTCACCTGATAATTCTCAGTTCAAGCATGGCATATTCAAAGGTTTGATGTCAAAATATGAGAGTATTAATGGTCATCCACTTGATTTTGATATCGCAAATTTTGATTTTGCAGTAGAGAAAAAGACTGTAAGATCTAAACTCATAACCATTAAAGGGGAAACAGATGACGAGACCCGCGTGCGCGGATTTCTATTTTGCTTTACTATGAAGGCTCCTTTAGAACTGATGAGAATTGCCTGCGATGGAGGTATAGGAGAACAGTGCTCGCAAGGTTTTGGATTTATAAATGTAATATAAGTAAGTATGAAACGAGATATAGAAAATATAGATTATGAATGGTTGTTCAGACCTACTGGAGATCCTTTCGTGGATGCAGGTGGCTATGCTCTTGATGAATTTTCACATTATTATCCTGATGCTGATATTCTTGTGCTTGTAGAAAAGGCTGCGAGTATTTATGTGGATAGATGGGATGGAAGGATCAATCCATTCTTCTTAAACTCTAAAATTACTCAACCTGCATTTAAAGGAGACAGGAAGAAAACAGAAACTTATGAATATTTTTTGTCCCTTATAAATGATGTTAATGGAATAGATGGCTATTGCAGAGTTACAGGGAAAAAAGGCAAAGTGTTTGTTGGAGGACGTGATAATTTTGTGTTGTCAGGTTCTAGCACTTTTTCTAACTTTCATCATTGGTTTCAGAATGGTATAATGGTCTCAAAGGAGGTTATTTTTAGATGTTTTTTCTTACCTTTGGCATGTGAGCAACTTCAGGGACGTATCTCGTTGCTGAATAGCAGTAATCCTAAAATATCGGCTTTTTTTGCTAAACTAGTGTGTAAGCGAAATATGGAATGTATAATGAATAATACATCTGTCTCTGTATTAAAATCAAAATCCGTATCAACAGGTACGACATTATTTAGATTTGTTGATAAAGTTTTAATAAATAAGAAAATACAATTTGATGATGATACTAAATGCAACTTGCAGATGTATCTTTACACAAACTTTGGTACATCACCAGATTTGCAAGTTATATCTCTTCCTTTTCCTGTATTGGATTTCTACCGATTTGTAATGAAAGTCAAACATAAAGATAACTGGCATAACTTTGTGTCTCATTATTATCATATAAAGGGCGGGAAATATACTTCTGATAAAGAGTATAGTTTGACTGTAGGGAAAGATATTCGAAAGATAGGAGAAAATGAATTTCAATATTGGGGCAATAGAATATATGAAAAACTAATAAACGGTGAATCAATTTTACCTGATATTTTGGAGTATTCAAAAGAGAACAGTTTTGACTTTATTATAGTAAAATACTATGTAACAAAGATTAGAAATATGAAAAAGGAAACAATTGAGAAAATAAATAAAATGGCTACTTTCATCACTGAAAGCAATGATGACAGAGGCATTGGCAAAGCCATTAAAAAGTTAAATGCAGTAAATAGTTCATATTTGTTGAGACGCTATGTGTTAAATGATATAGTGAAGCCTTATTATGAAAATGGTAATGAGGAGGCCATTGTAACTGTTAAAGATTATGTAGACTATCTCTTTCCCGATACAGATTCATGGAAAGAGATGAGAGATGTTTTGTTGATTGCAATTTATGAAAGATTGCATTCTTTAAAGAAAAAAATAGAAATAGAAGATGTAGAACAACAATAAAAAAGAATAATTATGACAGAAAGTATTAAAGTGCAGGGCTATGTGCTTCTGGATGTAGACGTCGTAGCTTTAAACAATGCAGGCAAGGATAAAACGACTAATTTTGACAATGCTGTCAAGACTAAGTCTATTTCCAAAAACGGACAGAACTATGTATATGTTTCTGGGCAAGCATGGAGATATTGGTGGAGAGATGCTTTGCAGAAGAATCTTGGTTGGACATTATCCCCAGTGACAAGAGACACGAACATTGCATTCACTAATGCAGACCCGATAACTTATCCTGATGATGACATTTTTGGTTATATGAGAGCTGCAACAGAAGAGTATGAAGAAAAAGGTAAGATGAAATCACGCAATATCACAGTAACACGTATCTCTCCGCTAAAAAATTCTGCTTTGGTTTCTGTGGCTTCTATTCATCCTGTTTCAAATTGGTCAAGTATGGCACGTCAGGATGGTGATTCTGTTCCTTATGTCCGTCAGGAATATAGTGCGATAATGAAGGGTATGTTCTCTTTGGATGTGGATATGGCTGGAACTTTTTCAGACTATAACCGTTCAGGATATAAAAATCTTTCAGAGACTTTAAGGGAAAAAGCTTTTAGAGAAGGTGCTTCAGAAGAAGATGATCCATTTGGAACTGGCAAATTGGTCCGCCTTCCTATGGCTGTTCGTCAGCAACGGATAACCGACACGGTTCTTGCACTGAAGAATATTTCTGGCGGAGCCATGCAAACAAATAATATGGGAGATATAACACCAAAAATTATAGTTTTGGCAACGACGAACACGGGAAATCATCCTTTCTCGCACATTGCTATCTCAAAAGGAGATAGGGATGAACAGGCAGTATTGAGTGTTGCAGGATTGAAGGAAATTTTAGAAGACTATAAGGAGAACTTTATTGGAAAAATTTTTATAGGTCGTAGACGTGGATTCTTTGATGATTATGACAAGGAGTTGAAAGAATTAGTAGAAAACTATAAAGATAGAGTAGAATATCTGTCTGTAAATGCTGCAATTGATAAGTATGTAGAACAATTAAAATCCCAAATAAGGTAGTATGAGGGTGTACCGTATAGAAATAACATCGTGGACGGCAAGTTTCAGATATCCTAATATAATATCTGGGTATCAGCCGACTTTATGTGTTCCACCAATGAGTACGGTACTGGGGCTGATAAATGCTTGTGCTGGAGAGTATCTTAGTTTTAAAGATGAAGAAATAGGCTACTATTTTGATTATCAAGCTAAGGTCGAGGATTTGGAAACAATATATCAGGTGGAAACAAAGAATGGCACTCCTAAGAAAGATGTGAAATCTAATGTTTTACGAAGAGAGTTTCTTTATGAATGCAGACTGTTTGTCTATTTGAAAAATCAAAAATTGGCTGATTATTTCAGACATCCATTTTTTCAAGTACTTCTTGGCAGAAGCAATGATTTGGCTACAGTTTGTAATATATCAGAAAAGGAACTGCAGATGAAGCAAAATGCCTCAAATATCAGAGGTCAGATTGTTCCATTCATGGGAAATTTCCTCCCTGGTGCAATTCAAGCTTTACCCCAATACTTTACAAACACATTACCACGTGAAAATCTTGGGACTCAGCCATATTCTGTTATTAATTATGACAATGATGGCTTTGAAACAAAATTGACGGCGTATACAGACGTGATTGACGATAAAGAAATAGACATTTACTTTCATAAGATAAACGTTGGATAAAAGTATTTCAAATAGAAATATGCAGTCTTCGGTTCTTGCAAAATCGGAACCGGAGACTACACTTAAGCAACATATAGATGATTGCCTTAATATTTATTGCCAATTAAAAAGAGAGCTTCCTAATATTCCTGTTAACAACCGTATTGCTTTCTGGAAAAAGTTGAAAGTATCAATAATACTACATGATACAGGAAAGGCACACAGAGAGTTTCAGAAGTATCTTCTTGGGAAAAATAACGAATGGTATTTTCAACGCCATGAACTTTTCTCTCTTTTCTTTGCGTTAAATTCTGATTGTAAAGAATTGCTTGGACAAAATGGTATACTTGCTATTTTAGGACACCATAAATCTCTGCTTGATTTGTTTCATTTTGCGAATAAAAACTATATTGAAGATGACAGTGAGATTGATGATAATGGACTAAATTATGATGATGAATGCAAAAAACTGAATTTTGATGCAATATGTGATTTGATGCAGCAATATGGTATTACGTTGAAAGAAAACGGCAGTGTTGATATGATGTCAATGATAAAAAAATATTTAAGGGCAGCAAAAGGCACGCAAAACGAGAATATAATTGAAAATGTATTGTTGGTAGGAGCTCTTAAGCAATGCGACCACATGGCATCAGCTGGGATACAAATGCTTAAATCATTAGACTTTAGTGATTTTGCATACTTAAATGAATATACTCTTTATGAACACCAACGTCAAGCAGGGAATTATGTAGGTAACATCATTTTGACAGCACCAACGGGAACAGGTAAAACAGAATCAGCAATAAACTGGTTGAGATGCCAAATCAAAGACCGAGGTATGGGGAGGGTGTTTTATATTTTGCCGTATACGGCATCTATAAACGCAATGTATGAACGCTTGGCTGGTGATATTGGTAAGGATAAAGTTGGTATGCTACACAGTAAGATATTGCAATATCTTGATTCAAAATTCTCTGAATCTTCAGAAGATTGTATGTCTGTCAGAAAAATTGCAGAAGGCTTTAGGACAATGATAACTCCATTAAAAATTGCAACGCCATTTCAATTATTGAAAAACCTGTATGGATTAAAGGGCTTTGAAAAAGGTCTTGTCGAATGGTCTGGTGCTTATTTTATAGTTGATGAAATTCATGCGTATGATGCAAGAACCTTTGCACAATTGATGGTTCTGTTGCGTTTTGCTATAACGCAGTTGAAAGTCCGTGTTCATATAATGACAGCAACACTGCCTACATTTATGCTTAATGAATTGTCTGTGGCATTGGCTCCTTATCATAAAGTAGTAGCAAATAAAGTCCTCTATGAACAACTGGTGCGCCACAAGATAGTGCTGAAAGACGGAATATTGTTGGACAGCATCCCTTTCATTCAAGAGTATATTGATAGAGGATTAAAAGTACTTGTCGTTTGTAATACAGTTGATGACGCCCAGTATGTATATCAGTCGTTGGATTCAGATGGAAAAGTGTTACTTCATGGACGATTCTGCGCTAAAGATAGAAATGAAAAAGAACGGCTTTTGAGCAGTCTGGCAACACAGGTATTGGTAGGAACACAGGCAATAGAAGTAAGTCTTGATATTGATTACGATGTCCTTTTCTCATCTCCCGCGCCCATAGATGCCCTAATACAGAGATTTGGCAGAGTAAATAGAAAATGCAAGAAAGGTATCTGTCCATGTTTTATATTTAAGGAACCTGGAAAAAAAGATCACTTCATATATAAAAACAAAGATGTGGTTGTAAGAACAATTAATGCTTTTGATATGATAGTGTCAAAAGACGATGGAATAGTCAGAGAGTATAAATTGCAAGAGTACATTGATTATGTATATCCTAATTGGGAAGAGGACAATAAAGGTGAGTTTGATGATACAAAGCGTTTTTTTGAAAAGTTCATATCTGAAGAGATGGCACCGTTGGCATACAGTGAACAAAGAGAAGAAGACTATTATAGACAGTTTGATGGAGAAAAAGTGTTACCATTATCTTTGCTTGAAGAATATAAACAGTACATTTCTGATTGTGAATTTATAAAAGCGGAATCGCTGTTAGTGTCAATTTCAACTAAACGCCTTAAGTCTCTTTTGTCTTGTGGACAGGTTGAATTGAGGCCGTTTATTTATCCTGTAAACTTGGGTGAAAGTATTAGGACTAAAGATGTGTATGTTATAAAAACATCTTATAGTTCAGAATTGGGATTACAATTTAATATAGATGACAAGAATGAGCAGCAAGTGGAGGATAATTTCTTATGATAGTAACTGGAACACATTTCAATTATTACCAATTGTGTCATCGTAAGCTATGGCTTTTTGCAAATGGTATTAACATGGAACAGGTTTCTGACTTGGTCTATGAGGGAAAGTTGATACATGAATCAAGTTATCCGCAGCGGGCATCACAGTATGAGGAAATTGAGATTGATGGTATTAAGGTGGATTACTTTGATGCAAAGAATAAAGTTATTCATGAGATTAAGAAATCTAACAAAGTAGAGAAGGCTCATGAGTGGCAACTCAAATACTATATGTACGTGTTTGAAAAGCACGGCATCATTGGTGTGACTGGTGTGCTTGAATATCCTCTACTGCGAAAGACGGAAGTGGTACTGCTCAGTGATATTGATCGTGAGGCTATACGCCAGATGATTGACAGTATTTTGCATGTCGTTAGTTTGCCTGAATGTCCACCGCTTGTGAGAAAAGGTATCTGCAAGAATTGCAGCTATTACGAGTTTTGTTACACTAATGAAAATGAGGATGAGTAATGAAGAGAACTTTCTATCTTTTTAATCCAGGCATAATAGAGCGCAAGGATAACACGTTGAAATTTACACCTGTGACAGTGAATGATGATGGTGAAGAGACGCGCCAGCAACCACGATACATTCCTGTGGAGGATGTGGCAGAGCTTTATGCCTTTGGAAGCCTTATGGCAAATAGTGCATTGTTCAACTTCTTAGGACAAAAGGATATTCCTGTGCATTTCTTTGACTACTATGAGAACTACACAGGCAGCTTCATGCCCCGCGACGGACTGCTATCTGGTAAGGCTCTTATAGCTCAGGCTAATGCCTATCAGAGCAAGAAAAAACGTGTGGAGCTAGCTCGCAAGTTCATTCAAGGTGCAGCTTGGAATATGACGATGAACCTTAACTACTATAACCGTCGCGGCAAGGATCTTCAGGAGGCAATTGATTTAATAAAAGGCTATGCTGCAAGTCTTGTTGAAGCTAAGAGCGTTGAGGAGATAATGGGCATAGAGGGCAATATAAGGCAGATCTATTATTCTGCTTTTGATATTATTCTTGACGATTTTAATATGGGCTTGCGTACAAAACAACCGCCTGAAAATGAGGTGAATGCTCTTATATCATTCGGCAATATGATGTGCTACGCAGAGACTCTGCGTGCTGTGCACCAGACGCAGCTCAATCCCACAGTAAGTTTTTTGCACGCACCTGGAGAACGACGCTATTCACTATGTCTTGATATATCGGAGATATTCAAACCTATTATCGTTGATCGTGTTATATTTAAGGTGCTTAACAAGCATGCTATGTCGTCAATGCATTTTGACAAAAAACTTAACAAGTGTTTTCTTAACGAAAAGGGAAAGAAGATTTTTGTCAAGGCTATGGAGGAACGTTATAACGAGACATTTCGTCATCGCTCACTCGGAAGGAACGTGAGCTACAAGCATCTTATTAAGTTGGAGTGTTATAAGTTGTTAAAGGACTTATTGGAAATAGAGGAGTATAAACCATTTAAAAAGTATTGGTGACCATTCCGAGATAATGAGAATTAAAAAGGCAAAATAGTATAAATGGTGACTATATGTATGTGATTGTAGTTTATGATGTGAGAGAGAAGCGTGTTGGTAAAATGCTCAAACTCTGCCGACAGTATCTCAATTGGATTCAGAATTCAGTTTTGGAGGGTGAACTTTCAGAGGTGAAGTTGCGCGAACTGAAGATAAGGATGAAAAGTATTATTCAAGAAGATGAAGACAGTGTTATTATATTCTCGAATAAAATGGGTTATAGCATGGACAAGCAGATTCTTGGAAAAGAACGGATGACTACTGACAATTTCCTATGATGTTTGTTGTCGATGGCGTTATTTTGATATCATCAAATAGAAAAAAGCTCATTAATAGTTCTTTGACTTATTGATACAGCTATAGATAAATGTGTTGTCGTAGGTGTGAGAAAAAAATGCTATTATGCATCGACATTTTATTTGGTTATTTTTTCGTAACTTCGCATTCGCTAACTTATTGTATTGGTGCCTGTTCTGTCTATAGAAAGAACGGGTCTTAATCGAACCTTTATGGAATTGAAATCCTGTAAAAAAAGACTCGACATCATCCATCAAAAGAGTCTTAATCGAACCTTTATGGAATTGAAATTAATTAAAAATAATTTTACCCCCTCCGCCCCCTAGTCTTAATCGAACCTTTATGGAATTGAAATACTGCCATTTCTCGTAATACTGCCCGCCTTTGTACACGTCTTAATCGAACCTTTATGGAATTGAAATGAAGTTTATGAAAAATGTTAAAAGTTTTAATTATGGTCTTAATCGAACCTTTATGGAATTGAAATTGCAGAAGCGTATAACGCGTAATATCCGCAGCAAGTCTTAATCGAACCTTTATGGAATTGAAATTAAGCTGTATTTGTGTTGGAGGAATCGTATTATTAGTCTTAATCGAACCTTTATGGAATTGAAATGATCATTAATATCCTTAAGAGGAACAGACAATTTAGGTCTTAATCGAACCTTTATGGAATTGAAATGCGGATGGTGATTCAACCTACTCGCTAAAACTTAGTCTTAATCGAACCTTTATGGAATTGAAATAAGAGTAGGAGTACCATCTGCAAGAGGATTCGTAGGTCTTAATCGAACCTTTATGGAATTGAAATATCTGTGTCTTTCTCACAATCCGCGTTTTTAAAAAGTCTTAATCGAACCTTTATGGAATTGAAATATAGAAATTGAGATAGACGCTAATATAGCGTTTTTGTCTTAATCGAACCTTTATGGAATTGAAATCAAAAAGTCTTGCTATTGTATTTTAAAAATACATTGTCTTAATCGAACCTTTATGGAATTGAAATAGGACTGAGGTCCGCTAATAGCAAGATTAGGATTGTCTTAATCGAACCTTTATGGAATTGAAATAACACACGATTAACAAGGAAGTTACGCAGAGATGTGTCTTAATCGAACCTTTATGGAATTGAAATACAAGAACAGGAAAATCTGCTGCTTGAGGATTCTGGTCTTAATCGAACCTTTATGGAATTGAAATGAATCAAACTTACCTGTAATATCATACCTAAAGCGGGTCTTAATCGAACCTTTATGGAATTGAAATAAAAGAACATCAACATCAGAACAAACGAAACTATGTCTTAATCGAACCTTTATGGAATTGAAATATGGATATGGTTATACCTATCGTAGGCGTCAGCTTGTCTTAATCGAACCTTTATGGAATTGAAATGTACTGTAAGCTTGATCTAAAAGCACCATGTACAGGTCTTAATCGAACCTTTATGGAATTGAAATAGAGCAGAACCAAGATTTGGACCTGTAGCATCACCGTCTTAATCGAACCTTTATGGAATTGAAATACGTTTATTGCGTTCCAAAGCCACTAAGGCTT
>ENA-OURV01000214-OURV01000214.1-human-gut-metagenome-genome-assembly--contig:-NODE-214-length-49375-cov-4.916221_pt1 | contig 49375 bp, 45 predicted proteins | sample MGYA00242141_ERZ509072 | MGnify/ENA primary metagenome ERZ509072 (study PRJEB26280, sample SAMEA2338763) | human gut metagenome | biome: human gut; feature: human-associated habitat; material: faeces... | reverse complement strand
GCGTGGATGACGTCAAATGGGTGAAAGACAGCGCGGAAGACGTCAAAAGAATCAGCGAGAAAGTTGCAGCGGCAGTACCGGCGGAAACCGGAACGGAAACTGTCCGCGAAGCAGCGGAAACCATAGAAACCGGAGAAACGGGAAAAGGCGAGCCGCAGACTGCGTTTGCCAAGATGAAAGCTTTTGTCCGCAAGGCTGTCGACTGCTGCATTGAGTAAAACGACGGAAAATTATTGCTGTTCATAACAAACATCCCCGGAAACCAAGCTCCGGGGATGTGTTGTGTATAATGAAATGAGTGGTTTTAATAAGAACTGACGAAACTTTTTCGAGCTGCGAGAAGCGGCGCTGCCAATTCTTTTGCGTTATGCTCCTTTTCCTTAGCCGTAATGAATTTATTCATCTCAGCCTTAAAAAATTTAACGCCTTTGTTTTTGTTAATCTGCTGATATTTGTCAGCCGCCATGTTAACGCAATCCTGATGCGAGGTTCGCAGCCCCTGCCCCGCATTAAATTTCGCAACCTGTGCATTTAGGGCAACGACCAAATCATTATCCCGCACATTTTGCAGGCGATTTTTCAGGGTATCTTTATCCATTGTTTTGTCCAACAATTCAAAGATATCTTTTGATGAACGGCACCCTTCCAGCGAGGCGACAAACTCTTTTCCGTTCAGTTCTTTCTTAACTTCCTTGCTCATGGCCAGCTCCTCCTATAATAATTTTCTTCTGTTTATATTTGGAGTATAGCAGAATTTTGTCCGCTTGGCAAGGGATTTTGTTACCAAAATGTCATATTTTTAACGGCTGGGGGTTAAAAAATATCTTGACAGCATTTTCAAAGGTGAGAGGAGGCTTTTCAGTGGTTGCGGGTCAAAAAATATCTTGACAGCATTTTCAGGTTTGCGGCGGCAGAACCGAACGGAATCAGCAGCGTTTCTGCTTCATCTATAAGATTTCCGGCAATCCTGCGGGCTTTTTCCACGCCGTAAATGCTGACAAAATTCAGCTTGTGCTGCGCCTTGTCTTTTTTCAGCGTTTTGCCGACCAGCTTTTCATCGCCTTCAACATCAAGTATGTCGTCGGTTATCTGGAATGCGATTCCCAGATTGCGGGAAAAGCGTACCAGCGTTTCGCGTTCGGCGGCAGACGCTCCGCCAAGAACGGCGCCGGCTTCGCACGGATACCGCAGCAGGCAGCCGGTTTTTAACTCTTCCGTATGGCGGATAATGGCTTCGGGATTGGCAAAATCCTGATGAGAATCGGTGTACAAATCCAAAACCTGTCCGGAAATCATCCCGTTAAACGCACCGGCGGCACGCGACAACAGAAGCGTCAGTTCAACTTTTTTCGCATCGGAAACCGGCGCCGTGTTCAGAATTTCAAACGCGTAAGTCAGCAGCCCGTCGCCGGCAAGTATCGCCGTCGCTTCGTCAAAAGCCCGATGACAGGTCGGCTTACCGCGGCGCAGGTCGTCGTTATCCATCGCCGGCAAATCGTCATGTATCAGGGAATAGGTGTGAAGCATTTCCAACGACGCGGCAACAGGAAACGCCGTTTCATAATCCACGCCGAACAGCCCGGCCGTTTCATGCAGCAAAAACGGGCGCAGACGCTTGCCGCCATTCAGAATACTATAACGCATCGCAGCAACGGCCTTCTGTTCCGGGGCTTCGGATACAGGAAAATAAGTTTCGAGTTTTTGATTAAACTTTCGGGTATAAGCGGATAAAACGGTTTCAATTTCAGTCATGGCAGTTCCGATAACAGTTACGATTTCAAGCATTTTCCCTTTTTATTATGAGAAGAGAATGTTTTCCTGACGAGAGAAGCGGCGAATCTATCAACCCTCTGCATTATCCAACGGTACCGTGGACAAAGTGCCGTCTTTGCCGATTTCGATTTTTTCCACTTTCAGGGCGGCGGCGGCAAGCCGGTCGGAACAAAGCTTTTTCAGCGCAACGGCCTTTTCATAGGCAGCGACGGCGTCGTCCAGCTTTATGCGTCCGCTTTCCAGTTCGCGGACAATGGATTCAAGCTTTGCCAGAGCATCCTCAAAACTCATATTTTGCAGTTCGGCGGCAGGATCGGACACGGTATTTTCCGCACCGGCAGTTTCCGTATTTTTCATTTCTTCCGTCATATTTCATCTCCTTATTGATTGATAGCTTCCGGCCATAAAACCGCCGTCAACGATAATGTCCTGCCCGCTGATAAACGTATTTCCCGGGTTGCCCAGGAAAAATACGGTACGGGCGATATCTTCCGGTTCGGCCAAACGGTTAATTGCCGTTTTGGCGGCAAGTTCGGCACGCTTGGCCTCGTTATTGTTATTTTGAAACATCTGCGTATTGACAAAACCAGGCGACACGGTGTTGCATAACACGTTATACGGCCCGTATTCCAATGCCAGAGTCTTTACCAGTCCGACCAGTGCGTGCTTGGAACTGGCATACGCCGCACGCCCTTCGCGGGAAATTGATGCGTACAGCGAACCGATACCGACGATATAACCGCCGTGTTCCTTAAAATACGCATCGTTGGCTTTGACGATTTCCAGCAGCGATATATAATTGACATACTGGGTTTTCATAAACTCTTCCAACGGAATTTCGGCAGCGGGCAGCGGACGGTTATAGCCGGCGCAGTGAATGATGACGTCAAATTCGGACCGGTGCGACGAAAACCAGTCGTGTATCGCCGACATATCCGACAAGTCCAGTTCCGTACTGCGGGGAGCGACGACTTCGTAGCCGCTGTGCAGATAAAGTTCCTTTATTGCGCCGCCGATACCGCCGCCGGCTCCGGTTATAAATGCCCGCATACCGTCTCCTTTCAGAGTTTTATCAGTTCAATCTGCTTATTCGGCAAATCCTTGACACCGACGCCCAAAGCCGCCAGCCGGTCGCGGATTTCATCCGACTTCGCCCAGTCTTTCGCCGCGCGCGCCGCAGCCCTTTGTTCCAACAAAGCGGTTATTTCCGGCGTTACTTCCACAGTCTGTGCCTGTTTGGGGGCAACATCTTTCAGAAATAAGTGTAATACGCCGTCAACGTGCATTAAAAACGCCAGGCGGAGCGCTGCCGATTTGCTGTTGTCCTTTACAACGCTCCACATATAGGAAAGCGCTACCGGGGTTTTCAAATCGTCAAACAAATAGCCGTCAAACTCTCCGACCAGATGCGCCAGCGCCTTTTCTTCTTCCGATGACAAGTTCTTGGCACCGGCTTCGGCTTTGAAAGAGGCGACATAGTCGGCCAGGTTTTCATACGCCTTTTTGGCGGCATCCATCGCCTCGTCGGAGAAAATTGCCGAACTGCGATAATGCGACGTCAGGCAGAAATATTTATAATGTACCGGAAGCCACCCCTTTTCCTTCAGCGTATCCAGTGTCAGGAAACCGCCTTTGGACTTGCTCATCTTGCCGGACTTGTTGTTCAGAAATTCCATGTGCACCCAGAAATTCACCCATTCATGACCGAGGTGCGCTTCACTCTGGGCAATCTCGTTTTCGTGGTGAACCGGAATATGGTCTATGCCGCCGCAATGGATATCTATGCGTTCGCCGAGATATTTGGTCGACATAGCGGAACATTCAATGTGCCACCCCGGATACCCCCTGCCCCACGGGCTGTCCCACTGCAAAATCTGGTTTTCAAATTTGGAGGATGTGAACCATAACACGAAATCCGACGGATTACGCTTGTTCAAATCCTGCTCGGTACGGGCGCCGTGTTTCAAATCTTCGCGGTTCTGACCGGAAAGGCAGCCGTATTTGGGAAACTTTGCCGTGTCAAAATAAACGTTGCCATTGGAAATATAAGCAAATCCCTTGTCTTCCAAATCTTTGACAAAGTCAATCATCTCCTGTATATGTTCGGTTGCCCGGCAGACGACCGTCGGACGGGCAAGCCCCAGTTCAGCGGTATGGCGGAAGAAAGCATCCTCATACATTCTGGCTATTTCAAGAACGCTCTTTTTTTCGCGTTCGGCCGCAACCTGCATTTTGTCTTCGCCCTCGTCGCCGTCGCTCGTCAGATGCCCGACGTCGGTTACATTCATCACATGTTTGACTTTGTAGCCGGCCAGTTTCAGCGTATTCACCAGCAAATCTTCAAAAATATAAGTGCGGAGATTGCCGATATGCGCATAATTATATACGGTCGGGCCACAGCAATACATCGTTACCAACGGCGGATTTAAGGGTTTAAACTCATCCTTGCTGCGGGTCCGGGTATTGTATAAATATACGCTCATTATCATCATCCTTATGTTTTAAGTTAAAAAAAGAGGCAGTCTTGCGCAGCTGCCTCGTTTGTTTTTTCCAGCTGAAACCAGCTCCGGCAGCAGGGCTTAGGAGTTGCAGCAACAACAGAAGCTGATTACAGTTACGGTCAACATTTTCCTCTTTATTCCTTTCAGGCGAATTTGAACGATTTCAGCGGCTCTGACAAGCAGAAGCCGAGAAAACGGTTCGCTGTTGGTATTTTAGTTTGACCTGTTTTAGCGGCCTTGTCAAGCCCCTATTCCTAACATTGCGCAATTTTGTCGGTTTGTGTATTTTGCTGCGCAGTGCATTCGGTGAGCCCGAACTTTAAGCAAAACTGCATATTTGCAGGAACCAGGGTTTCCTTTTTTTAAGCCAGAAGACGCTGCAATTCGCCAAGCCCAGGCTCGTCGGTCAGGTCAATTTTCAGGGCTGACACGGTTATGCTGTCTTTAATGGCGGCACAATCGTCAGGGTAACGCCCCGCAGCGGGAACGCCCTCGAGCGAATCGGCTTTCAGGCGGCCATTCTCTATCGTGCCGGGCGTAAACCGGCGGCTGCCGTGGCGGCAAACGGTTATCCCTTTCAGCTGTTCAAACGGCACATTGGGAAAATTGATGTTAATCAGCGTATCAGCGCCGAAAGTCCCGCGGCAAATTTTTTGCAGCAGGCCGGGAAGATATTTTTCCGCCATCTGCCAGTTGACAACTTCCGCGCCGTCTACCAGCTGCGACACGGCTATTGACGGTATGCCGTGCAAAATCCCTTCTACCGCAACGCCGATTGTGCCGGAATAGGTTATGTCATCGGCAATGTTGCGGCCGTTGTTTATGCCTGAAATAATCAAATCCGGTTTTTTATCTGCCAATATCATATTCAAGGCGATACGGACACAGTCGCTCGGCGTACCGTCGACGGCATAATGCCGTTCGGAAACTTTAACAATGTCATTGGGAAACGCATCTACCGAACTGTGCCCCTGCATGCTGCGCAGCTTATCTGACGTGATGGCGTGGCTGGCACCGCTCTTTTCGTTTTTCGGTGCGACAACCCAAACGTCATTGCTCAGTTTTAGCAATTCCTGTTCCAAAAGTTTGATACCGCGCGCATCTATGCCGTCATCGTTAGACAGCAGAATCCGGCAACGGCTTAAGTCGTCAAGCGGTTTAAAGTGCATCTATGTTATCTCCCTTGATGGTTATTCAAAAACATCGGCATTGTCGACGGAATGTTCCGTTCGATTAAACGGCTGTAAAGCGCACCCTGCATAAAGTCTGCCAGAATTTTCTTTTCCCGACCGTTAATGCCGACTTTTTGAATTGCATCGCTGATTATACTTAATTCATTAACCAAACGGTCGATTTCCGCCGGATTCAGAGGGCTGCGTTCTCTGCGGCGCGCTATGTGGGGCACAGCCTCTATGTTTGTAAACGGAATTTCGCGGTTATCGCGGTCGACCATCTTCAGGCTGACATTTTCCCCACGACCAATCATCCCCACGATTTCGTTAATATTCTGGCGGGTGCCGGCGGAAATGGCACGATGAACCTCCGGACGAACCATCCGGGGAATGTCAAAATTTCCATCCGGATTATTCAGGTTGTTGGCACGGGCTTTGAAATGGCGGGTGAAGTTGCTTAAAAAGCACAATTCTTCGCCGGCATTAATATAGACGACATTCAGCCTGTAGCCTTTGTTCAGAAAAAGCGCTTTCAGGGAATTTTCCGGTGAAGACTGGATATCCAACGCAGGCGCGCTGATTAAAACGCTCTGCCCGTTGGCCGCTGCGCCCATCATCAACCGGTCTTTAATAGCACCGGGTATCTGCCCGAAATAGTCGGCAACCAGCGGATTCTCTTTGCTCTTTTCTACCATACGGCTGTCAAAACGGCGAAAATCGTCATAGTCAATTTTTAATATCGTTCCGGGATAGCGCGCGAGAATGTCTTCTTCCACCAGCGTTTTGCCCGACCCGGGATACCCCAAAACCAGTTCGACATGCGGGTGTTTGTCGGCCGGAATGGATGCCAGCCGGTGTCCGACAACGTTGCCGATAATCTTTTCAGCCTTATCGGACGGAATTTTTTTGACATCATTTTTACCGAATTTCGGATAACTGTTCAACGGGGCATTATTTATTACATACAAAATATTGTGGTATGCTTCAAGCAAGTCGGCTTGTCTGCTCATTGTCTGTCCTTTCTTATTGTTTTTGTCTTATGCCTTTTAAATAACCTTTTTTTAATTTTTGTCAAATTATTTATCCGATTATTCCCTTGCATAATTAACAAAAAAAAACAATTTTTCCGCTTGCATTTTTGGCAGCGGCAGGCTAAGTTTTACCGGTTTAATAATTTTTATTCATATCATTAATTTACATTTATGGTTTATCTTACATTTATTCGCTACGCCGAGGTAAAAGCCGACGGCTGTATTTCCGTTAAAGATGCCAAGATGCTGTTTCTTCTGGCAAAAAACATCGTTGAAAAATTTGGCAAGCCGCAAATGCTTTATGCCGCGGGAGACGACGGGGGACTGCAGTCTGCTCGAATAGCCAACCTTGCCTGTACGGCACACGGCATCCATGAAAGTTCGGCTCTGAACAATAAGGCACCGATACAAGATACCCGGGCTTTTATTGATATTGCCGAAGCAGAAGCCGGAAAAATCCAAGCCCGGCATATTGTCCTGATTTGCTCGCACAGCGCATTCAACCGCCTACTGCACCAAAGCCCCGCTTTCGGCAACAGCTATACGCTCTGCGCTTCGGACTGGGAAAAATTTTTGGACAATTATGTCAAAATATGGTCGCCGTTTGATTTGGACTGCGAACATCCCGACGAGGCAAGAAAGATGGCTGACCGAATTTTCAACATTCCATGCAGTACAGACGAGTCTATGCTCATCGAAAGGACGCTGGCCGCATACTGCGCCATTTAGCATTTTGCCGCCCGTAACCGGAATTTGCGGCAAAATTATTGCAATTTATTGCCGGAACCTATCTGTGGGCACTCCGCGTATTTCTCCAAATCCCTGCCATACCTTTACCGGGCGGCAGGGATTTTTGCATTGCGCAGCGCTCCGAATATATTCAAGCCGCAATACGGCGTTTGTTTTCTTTGACTTTCAAGTGAAAGAGGTAACATTTTTCGCAACGGGAAGATTTAAGAACTTTCATAATTGGAATTCCCAGAAAACAGATGTTTTTCCGGGTAACGGCATATTTTGCGGGTATCAGGTCATTTACCGAAGCGAACGCCCGCGTATACAGGCGTGCCAGCTGGTATTCCGCCGTTGACGGCTTCTCTCGTGCCATACCGGCTGATGGCTCCTGCGGAGGCATATACCAAATTCCGGAAACTGCTGCTGCCCTTTTTAACTTTTTTAGGACAAGCGGCGTCCAGAACATATCGGCAAATTTTGTATCTTCTTTAAAAAACAACCCGTTTTCCAACAACGCCCGGCGCAGATAGATTTTATTCCCGACATAAGAATACTGCGGTATTCTCCATAAACGGGCTTTTTCTTTCAATGAAGACGTGAACCCGGTTGCGGCTATATTGACCAGGATATCCTCCCCAGCGGGATTTGACGTTTTAATGCCGCAGCCGGCAATTTCCGTACGCTTTTTGCTAGCAAAACGGTACAATTCCCTATAGAACCCGGGGGAAACTTTTGCTCCGGGTTCAAAAAAGGCCACATATTCGCCCCAGCTTTCTTCCAACCCGATGTTCATTGCCGCATATTTTTCGGTTCCGGGAGCCCTGACAAAACGCAGCCGTCCGTCTTGCATCATATCTTCAGGCAGAGATTGCAAACTATTCTCCCGGGAAAAAGATGCATTGAAGCAAGACGCTTTTGGAGAAGCCGAGGACAAAGCAGATTGGTTAAAAAAAGAACTGCCCAAAGGAAATGCTTTTCGGGATGATGCGACGCACACCACTTCAATTTCCGAACCGTATTCATTTAGGATTTGCCGCAATTCGGGCCAGACAGTTCCGGCATTGCGGCTTAAGGGAACTATTATTGATACCTGCACCATTTTCACCTCCTCTGCCGAGTTGGATATAGGCATTTAAATACAGATAAAAAGAGGCTGCAAAAAAATATTCTCCTTCTAAGACCAAATAACGCGGTGAAGACGCCATCCGATAAACAAATTCATTCTCAGGCGTTTATCTGGCGGACCAATTCGGCAACGTTGGTAATAAACAATTTTACGGAAATTGCCAAAAGCACCATACCGAAAAACTTTTTCATAACATAAATGGCGGCGCTGCTCAGATGTTTTTTGAAAAAACGCGACAGACGGATTGTTCCATATATGGCAACGCAATCCAGCAAAACGGCAAGCAAAACATTTATATCGGCATACTGGGAACGGATGGCCAACAGCGCCGTCAGGGTTCCGGCGCCGACAAACAGAGGAAACACGACCGGGACAAACGTGGCATCGCCGGAAATGTCCGTACCTTCGCAGACCAGATTAATATCCAGTATCATTTCCAGACTGAACAGAAAGACTATCAGCGCACCGGCAATCGCAAACGAGGAAATGTCCAGCCCGAACAGTTTCAGAAACGCTTCGCCGGCATAAAAGAAGAACACCAGCAGCACCAGAGAATAGATAAATGCGCGGCGGGCGCTGATTTTTATCCCCTTGTTCTGCAGGTTTATCACTATAGGCAGATTGCCCGGGATATCCGTAATAGCCAACAGGACAACAAACGAGCTTAGCAATTCGCGTAAATTAAATTCCGATAAAAAATGCATTTTCCATCCTTTGTATTTTCATTTGGGTTATGCCCGGACGAGAACCGGGCAGGCAGCCGGGTTCTGCGACCACCGAGCGGAAGCCGGGAGAGCAGCTGGAAGGCGGGGAACCGAAAGAGCTGTCGGACAGCATGGGCTGACTGCGGGCGGCCGGGTTCACGTTGTGCGGACGACAGGACGGGCAGTCGGTGCCGTGACCGCCAGACGGGAGCCGAGTTTGGCAGCCACGGGCTCAGATTTCATCCCAGCCTTCAACAGCCGTGCTTTGGTTATACGACGACACGTTGGCTTCAAAGAAGTTGCCTTTTACATTTCCCTCGCCGTTGGTATCGGCAACTTTTTCCAGCTGCTTGTACGGGTTTTGGTCAAAGCCTTCATAACGCGGTTTCAGCCCCAGATCCTTCAGACGCTTGTTGGCAATGAACTTGGTGTACTCCTCAATCGTCTTTTCGGTAATGCCGATAATGTTACGGCCGATGATGTGGTTACTCCAGGCGATTTCCTGTTCAACCGCCTTGTCAAACATTGCATACACCTCGTCCAGATTGAAGAAACCGCTGTTCTCTTTCATTATTTCCTTAATAATATTAGCGAAAATGACGCAGTGGGTCAGCTCGTCGCGGTTAATGTACTTTATCTCGTCGGCTGTTCCAATCATCAGGCTGCGGGCGGCGAGATTGTAAAAGAAGTTAAAGCCGTTATAAAAATACACGCCCTCCAGCAGGTAATTGGCAATCAGCACGCGGGCAAAGTTGATGTCGCTTTTATTGTCAACAAAGTCCTGATAGATTTCAGCGATGTATTTATTGCGTTCCAGCAAGACCTTGTCTTCACGCCATTTATCATATATCTCGGCGCGTTTGGCGGCGGGAATGATACTCTCTATAATATAGGCGTAACTTTGCGAATGTACAGCCTCCTGATAAGTCTGAATCGCCAGAATCAGGTTGACTTCCGGGGCGGTGATGTATTCGCTGATATTCGGCAGATTGTTGGTCTGGATACTGTCCAGAAAAACCAGAAACGACAGGATGCCGTCATAAGCCGCTTTTTCCGAGGCGGTCAGCTCCTCATAGGCGCGCTTGTCATCAAACAGCGAAACTTTTTCAGGAATCCAGAAGTTTTCCATCATCAGGCGGTAGACTTTGTTCGCCCACTGATATTTGACATTGTTCAGATTAAACAGGTTGGTTACGTTGCCGCCAATCATGCGGCGGTTGATGATTTCGTCATTTCCGTTAACATTAAAAAGTTTTTTTCTCTGCATTTTTCTCTCCTATCCGGCACAGCTGACGCATTCCGTCTTTTCCAGACTGGAACCGTCCTTTTGAATGGTGCGGGTGTAATAAAGGGTTTTGATGTCCTTTTTCCAGGCGCTCATTATCGTATTGTAAATGTCTTTGGCGCGAATGTTGCGGTTTAAGTTATACATCAGCTCAATGGAAATACCGGTATCAATCCACTTGTTAATGCGTGCCATAATGTCAACGACAGTTTCCTGGCTGATGTTGCGGTTTTCCTGATAAAACCAGAACTTGTCGCGAATATACGGCGGGCAGTTCGGAATGGAGCCTTTGCCGTGGGTTTCCACAAAGAACTTGCTGTAAACCGGCAGCACCGACGCCGAGCATCCCTGTATCAGCGAAGAACTGGTATTGGGCGCAATCGCCGCTATCTGGCTGTTGCGAATGCCGTATTTCTGCAAATCGGCAAAGAGTTCGTTCCAGGCTTCGGGATATTTGGCATTTTTATTGAACCATATCTGGTCGTGCCCCAAGATGATGCCCCTGCTCCAGTCCGAACCTTCATAAGCGCCGAACGTTCCCTTTTCTTTGGCCAGTTTAACGGAAGCGCGGATATTATACAGCGCAATTTTTTCAAACAACTCATCAACGTAATCCGCCGACAGAATATACGGGATATTGTTTTTGGCCAGCATATCGGCCAGCCCCATCGCACCGACGCCGATAGTGCGGTAGCGCTTGTTGTGCTCCTGACCTTCCAGCACCGGAACGCGGGTAAAGTCTATCGCATTGTCCAACAGGCGTACGGAAGTTTCGCAGACGCTCTCCAGCTCCGCATCCGACTCGATATTCGCCAGATTGATTGACACCAGATTGCAGACGTGAACCAGACCGCCCTCCGCGGTGCGGACGACCCGGCCGTTCTCCAAAACGTCTTCGCCAATATGGCTGGGGCGGACGTTACTGTGCGACTCGGTACAAAGGTTGGTGCCGACAATAACACCGTCATGCTTGTTGGGATTGTAGCGGTTCAGCGTATCCTTAAACGCGATATACGGCATACCGGTTTCTATCTGCGAACGCATAATTTTTTTCAGCAACTCTTTGGCCGGATAAAACTTAAACAGTTCCAATTTGCCAAACGAGGCTTCCAGGTACAGCTGATTGTAGGCTTTTTCAAACTCCTTTCCCCAGAGGTCTGCCAGCTCGATACCGTATTTGGTACGCACCTCGTGCGGGTCAACCATCAGCCAGTCTTCGTTGTTTTCCACCTTTTGCATAAACAAATCCGGCACAACCACCTGCGGGAAAATGTCATAGGCCTTCATGCGCTGGTCGCCGTTTTCGGTTCGCAGCTCCAGAAAATCCTCAATATCCAGATGCCACATATCCAGCGACACGGTTACGGCGCCCTTGCGTTTGCCCTGCTGGTTGACGGCCACTGCGGTATCATTCAAAATACGAATCCACGGGATAACACCGCCGGAGGAATTCTTTATCCCCTTGATGCGGGCGCCTTTGGCACGGACGCGGGAAATGTTCACCCCTACCCCGCCGCCGAATTTGGAAATCGACGACACCTGGTCTATGACATAAAAAATCGACTCGCGCGTGTCTTCCATTGCGGTGATGAAGCAAGAACTGAGATTACCGTTCGGACGGCGCAGGTTCATCAAAAGCGGCGTGCCAAGCGAGATTTTGCGGTCAGCCAGTTTTTCGTAAGTATCCTTAACTTTGGCCATACGCGCGGCTTTGTCTTCGTCCTGTTCTATCAGCAGCGCAATGGACAGGAACATATCCTGCGGCAATTCAACAATTTTATCGCCGTATTCACAGAGATAGCGTTTCAGCAGCAGATTGGCACCGGCATAGTCATAAACGAAGTCAAAATCGGGATTAATAAAGGACGCAGCTTCGGCAATTTCCTCCGTCGTATATTTTTCCGTAATTACAGTGCTGTATATTCCGTTATTGACAGCGTACTTTAGAAACGACACATAATCATACGGCGGTTCGTTCTTCGGCATATTCCGGGCAAGGGAAACCTGTTTGTACAATGCAAGCATCTTCAGCCGGCCGGCAACGTTCTTCCATTCCGGCTCTTCAACCGACGTCAGGCTTAAAACGTTCATCGTCAGAGCATTAAACAAGTCTGCTGTCGTCATACCGTCTTTTATATATTCATCCAGATTCAACAGCGGCTTTTGCGAATCCAGCGGAAAGCCCCGACAGACATCCGTCAGCAGCTTTTGAAGTTTAAAAATTGAAAATTCCTGCACGGCGCCGCCGCGTTTTATCAGGTTAAGTGCCATATCATTCCCTCTTTTGCTTTTGTTATTATTCGCCTGCAGTATACGGAGAGGTTTTGATGCTGTAAAGAGAGGGAAAAAGTTATGCTAAAGATTTTTACGGATACACCAGTTCAAGACCGCCGATGTAAGGTTTTTCCCAAATTTCCGTCATTTCTTTCCTTGTTTTATTCAACAGATAAAACTGATTTCCCCCTTGTTCCTGCGGTATTTTCAGGTCTTTCGGAACATATCAACAATTCAGTATCACGGCAATCCAACGCTTTTGCCGTTTCCACCAGAAACAGATGAATAAAAAAGATAAATATTAAAATTCGTTTCATCGCCCCCACCTTTTTACCTATTCATATTACTTAAATTTGATAGTTGCATAACATGTGTCATAAGTCAAATGATTTATATAACTTTATTCTACGCATACCATTTATTCAAAAATTTTTAACAATAGAAAAAAATGCTTGCTTTTATATTTTTTTAGTATAAAAGTACTTTTGTTCGTTTATACGGGCATTTTTTACTATAATGTTGGGGTGTCGCCAAGTGGTAAGGCATCGGCTTTTGGTGCCGACATTCGTTGGTTCGAATCCAGCCACCCCAGCCATAATTCGCAAACCGTCATTTTTGGCGGTTTTTTCTTTATAAATCAGTAACTTAACCGAGTCCGAAAATTTATGTTGTTACCGGCCTAAATATGAATCATCTTCGGACTACTTTTTATAACTTTCCTTATTTTTCAATATCTTACAAAAAAAACATCCTTTCATAGCCTTTGGGAATTATCATCTATCAAAAAGTCGGATTTGAAACTTGCGATGATGAAAGTTTTTGACATTGACGACAATTGATTTTGGCCCACACCAACTAAGCTTAAAAATAATTAGTCAAAATTGGAAGAGCCCTTTATATGCAGGCTTAAAATAGATGTATGCGTTTTTAGTAGATATTTTAACTTCTTTTCCAAAATACCGAGAAGTTGTAAACCTAATTTATAACTTCTTTTCTCATTTACTGGGAAGTTAGTTATACGGATACAAAAAAAGGTCTGCGTTTCTAATCTCGCAAACCTTTTAAATCATATTGTTAATAAAATACTGGTAAATATCATCAAGAAAATATTTAATTGGGAACTTGGGATTATCTTGATGAAATTCTATTCCTATATTTTTATTTCCCTGAGTTCTTAACTGATTCCACCTTCTGATAGTGCGTTCAGAACAATTCAATAAAGCAGATAACTCCTTTATATTAAGGATATCTCTATTTATATGAAGCGCTTGCAATCTTGCATCTACGATGTTTTTGATCTTTTGAGTTAAAATCGAGTTTTGGAGATTTGTATTCATAGTTAATTCCTTTTAAAAACAAAAAAGGCCGCAAAAACTGCGACCTTTATCAGGGTTGAAAAAGATTGATTGGTTTATTTTGGGCACAAAAAAAAGGCCGCGAATAAACGCGACCATAAAATTTAGTGAACATTGTACTCAAAAATGAATCTAAACATAATTATTGATATTTTAAGAAAAATATAAAACTTTCTGGGAAATTCAAATAGATAGGCTAAAATTTTAAAATAAAAAAAGGGTAAACTACCCCCTTTGTCCTATTAGGCTCAAAAAAAAGCCCGAAAACAAATTTTCAATGAACACATAATTTTGTGACTTAGCATTCTGCCGGATTCGTATGCGGAGCAGATCTTTCACAAAATCTGTATGTTCAGCAACATTATCCATGTTATATTTTGCATGCTATCATGTGCTTTTAATAATTGCAATAAATTTTTTTCTCCTCAATTTTGCTTTTTGTCTCAATTTTGTCTTCAAATGTCATATTGTTGCATTCCTTGTCATCTGCAAATTCCGGGCTGTTTTGGATACTATAGAAATGTACCGAGCGAATAGTTCGTAAGGACATTTTTAGAAAGGAAAAATCTTATGACAAATGTAAATATAGCTGCTGAAACAATTTCTAACACCCTTTATGAAACCAAACCGTATGGCACACCGGAAGAATTTAACCTGCAGGCAATTCCAGAAAAAATTATTGATGTGGAATATGTCGAAGCTGATGACGATTTAGAAGGGAAGTCTGCGAATGATAACGGTACCGATAACAATCCTATTCCGCCTGTAACAGCAAATGCTCTTATCCCGGTTGGAAATTCTTATCAGTCTGTTGCTCTTCCTGTAGCTCCTGAAAATCTCAAAATCTGCATTGAAATTAATCAAAGTATTGCGGAAGCAACAATGAAAATGGCGAAAAAATGCAGCATTACAAAATCTGATATGGAACATTTGTATCAAAAAGCTTGGAAACATGCCGCTATTGTTTTTGAAGCACAATCTCGTTTAGGTAAGCTTTTCAAAAATATTGGGACAGCTCAGGGTTTCAGAACGGATTTATTGAAAACTACTACCAACAAACAACTTCCCGGTAAATCAGAAAAGAAGTTAACCAAAGAAGAATTTATCAAACAAAATTGGGGATACGATACAAAAAAAGCCTGGGAGCTGGAGCGGTTGGCCGACGATAATCTAAAAAATAAAACTTATGAGTATGCAAAAAAACATGAAGAATATCCCTCTCTGAGATTGGCATTAAAAATCAGAAAGGAGGAAAACAAAAAATTATCCACGGCAAATTCATTACAAATAAAAAATCAGATAAAACATGAGAATGAGCAGAAAAGACTTCAAGAGGCTGCGATTAAGGATGCTGTTAAATTCTCTAAACTAACGCGTAAAACAGCCAATATTTTACCAGATAACAGTTTTAATGTGATTTATGCCGATTGTACAAATACTGCGGTACCGTTTAAGGATTTGATGAATATACCGGTTCCTGCAAATGATAATTCTGTTTTGCTTTTATGGTCAGACAATAAAAAGCTTTCAAGTGCCTTTAATTTGGTTAAAAACTGGGGATTTGAATATCAAGAGTCAATTATTTGGAATTATATGTCTTCATCGACTGGTAAATTTGTAAAGAATCAACACCGGCAATTGCTTATCTGTACCAAGGGAGATGGTTTGAAAGCAGAATATCATGATCCATCGGTTTTGAATTTACATAAGAATGAAGAAGAATACGGTAAAAAACACTATTATTCGATGATTGAGCAAATGTTTCCAGCTGGGGCTTACCTTGATATGTTTGCAAATACGGTACATAACGAAAAGTGGTCTCTTTGGTCTGATATTGTTAAAAACGCTATGACTGAGGAGAAATAATAATGAAAAAGATTTATTACACCTCTTTATTTAGCTGTGCCGGTATTGGTGAAACATTTTTACATAACCTTGGTATAGAATCTGCTCTTGCAAACGAACTTTTAGGAAACAGAGCCTTTTGGTATCAAGAAAAATATAAGAATACGACAATGATACCAGGAGATATAATGGACGATAAGGTTTTCAATAAGTTAGTAAATGAACATATTAAAAAGCGATGTACTCTTTGCCTACAATCTTGTCCATGTCAAGACTTTTCTACTGCGGGAAAAAGAGATACCAGTAATCCACGTGCTTTTCTGTATGAGAGAGGACTTGAGTTTTTGGAAAAGGTTAATAGCGTTAATCAATATGCCTTTATTGAGAATGTGCCGGCGTTCCTAAATGCAAAGTTAGACGGTAAAGTTAAGATTATTGATATTATTAAAGCGAAACTGTATGAACTGGGATATAAAGATATTTCTGTTGGCGTCCTTAATGCTTCTGATTATGGTATTCCTCAACATCGCCGCAGAGCTTTTATTCTGGCTTCAAAGGTTGGTCCGTGGGGGTTTCCGAAAAAAGAGAATATAAAAGTAACAGTTCGGGACGCTATCGGTCATCTTCCACCTTTAGAAGCAGGAGAAATCAGCAATATTCCTTATCATTATGCTCCATATTGGGATAAACGCTATACTGAGATAATGAAACATACACCAACAGGATGTTCCGCTTTTCTTAATCCTGATCCTTGGAAACCGGTAAATAAGAATGGTCTGGATTCTGAATTTTATCGAAGCTCATGGCGTAGAGCTAAATGGGACGAACCTTGCGGATCTATTTTAATGAAATCCGCCGGAATGGGAGGTATGATTACTTGTCACCCGGGAATTTTGCAAAAAGACGGGACTTATAATAATGCCAGAGCCTATACTATCAAAGAATTGTTATTATTAACGGGATTGCCTGATAATTATAGAATACCGCCATTTGCTCTTAATAATGATGAATTAATTCGAGATGTTATTGGCGAATGTGTATGTCCTAGTATTGAATATAAAATTATGCAAAATATACCGCGTAAATAATTATTGTAAAATAAATAAAAATCAGGAGGTAGTTTCGGCTGCCTCCTTCCTTTTTCAAAGTTTGTGATGTTAACGACAAAAACTTTTTATGCAACCGCTTGTCTGTTTTTTTTATATACATCAAAAAATTTCAAAAGTATGCAAAAAAATAGTTTTTTTTATCAAAATCGTGCAAAAAAACAATTCTATAAAATTGTATCGTCATCAACCGGTTATCAAGATCCATCATAATCTTGTATAGCTGTTTCGGCAGTCCGGGATACAAGGAAGCAAGAAGCGCGGCCTTTGTTATTATTATACTTAAAATAAATGAATTAAAAATAATAAATAACAATAAAAAATATAATAAATACAATAGATAAGATAATAATAAAGATAAATAAAAGAAATAATACATAAGAGATAAATACAAAAGAAATGATGATAAAAGACAATGTTAAACCAGATACAATAAGACTTGCGTCCCAATGTATCACCAATAACAAGAAGCAGAAGAGAGATGATAAAAGTAAATGTCGCCAAAATTATCAATGACACCATGACGCGAAAGAAGAAAAAAGTAATCCATAAAACTCGCGCGTCAATATGTCAAAGAAGTAAGGCGACATCGGTTATCATTGGTTTATCTTCTGCTTGGGTATATTGTCTTATGGTATAGTGTATAGAGTATAAGAGATCTGGTACTTCTTAATGTTACGACGGATAATAAAAAAAATATTTGTATGACGGTTTTCTTCTTCTCTCAAAAATTTATTACTATACCCAAAAAATAGCTTATACGCATATATGTCTGTCTTTTGTATCTCTTGGAATTAACCTTTATCAAAACACTTAAAACGGGATACTTAAAATGACGCACAGACAACCATTTCATCATAACCTTAAGACACCTATACCGTATAAGACAACTGATTCCTACGGTCAAAAAATGGAATCTTATGTATCTGTCCCAATCAAAGAAGAATTTAATAAATGGATAAACGATACTTTTCATCCAACTTATTTTTTAACGCTTCAACTTCCGGATAATCAAAAATCTGCCAGCTTGGACAATGCAAAGGAACACTTAAGAAACATTATGAAGGCATTTGAAAAGAGTTTGATGAATAATTGGAAGCGTCATCATTTGTCATTTATAGCCTTTGCGGAGTTGGGTATATCAGACGAATGGCATTTTCATATATTATTTAACCATGGAAGATTTAGCGAACAGGAACTACAAAAGGCTATTCTCAAAGCAACCATACGGGAAAAGTTACCATTTTATTGCTTAGACTTAAAACCGATAGACAATAACACAATTCACACGCAAGCTTACTGTATAAAGGAAATGAAAGTATATTTTAACAATAAATTTGACAGCGACCGGATTATATTTTCGCATTGTTTGTTTGGACTTTAAAAGTTTTTGGCATCAACGATAAATTATTTTCTTTACCTTTAACATCGCTATATTAAAAGTTAACTTCTTTTCCAAGTTACCGAGAAGTTGATTTTACGAATTAATGACATCAACGACACTTAATCAAAAAATAATACAAAAACTGTTTTACAATCCCCAAGAATCGCGACAATACGTTTATATCAGATTCCTTTTGATAGTTATAACACATTGTGAATAGGTATTATTATGTCCAACCTCTGTAAATTTTAGCAGAAGCCCATTCAATTAACCTCATTGGAAATTAATTTTTAGAATTTTCTAAATATTCTAAAAACTCTATGTACCTTTTTATACCGTTAGATAATGTTTTTTGAGTTCTTTTATCGTGTTGTATAAAAACATCATTTTTTTGGATTATTGAAAAAGACTCTGAAATTTTAGTTGAACTATCCATTTCCCATAAATTAACTTCGAAATATTTAGAGCATGTATTTATTGCAGAGGAATAAGCATTTGAAACATTTTCAGAATAATGTTCACCAGTGGTTTTAACAGCTATTTTAGTTAAATATTCTTTAAAACTGTTTTTTTTTAAAATTGTTTTTTTTGTCTTTTGCAGAGGAAACTATTATAGGATTTATTAAAATCTTATCTTTCTCTGCTTTGAGATAATCTTTTATTAGTTTTTCAATAACGTCATTAACATTTGTCTGTGCACACTTTACACAAAAATTTGCATAAAGATCTTTATCAATCTCTATAGAAATTTTTTCTTTTCCACCTCGCCCCCAGAATCCCATTTGACTATCCTTATATGTTATAAAACTAGTACTTATATTAGATGTGTATAAAAAAATATCAAGAGAAATTAGCTAATTATACAAAACTACATTTTTTACAATCTAACTTCCCGGTAAATTACGGAAGAAGTTCGTAACCTCTCGGTAAATCGAAAAAGAAGTTAATTTTTCAAATCTGAATAAACTTCTTATTAAAACCTATCCCTTTGAGTCATAAACAACCCAGAAACATGTAGATTTGATAAAAGAAGTAAAACATAAGCCCAATCTGAAACTAATCAAACCGGGCTAAATTTTGAATTTTTGTTTTTTAGTATTCGCTTGCCAACATAACCGTCATGACTCTGTTTGTTATATCTGGATTGCTTGGATCTTCGGAATAAAACTGATAATCCTTGTCATAATAATCAATTTTCCAATATATCTTTTCGCCGTTATAATCAAAGCTGCCAAAATCGTGTTCGTTATATGGATCGTTGGCTTTGGTGAACTTATTGAAATTCCTAACTTTTGCTAAAATCCTTGCAATATCTCTTGGAGTTTTGACGTTAATACCTTGGGTTAAGATAACTCTGCCGCCGATAAAACTCTTTCTAAGATTGTCATTTAAGGTTTTTATATCTGTCATGACACGCGCCTTATACTAACTTTTCAGCCGACAGAAACATTTTGAAACGTCTCAAAGCTTGACGAACAGATGTATGACTTCTCTTGCCATAGCTTGATTTTTCACCGGTAATTTCGTATTGAGGCAGGATAGAAGCAATATTTTCAACCAGATAAGCAAGTGTAAATTCTTCTTTACGGCACAATCTTTCAATCCGTCCCATATAATCAAAAGCGGTAGAAGGTTTATAATTTTGTTCCAGCAGCCAGTTTTCAAAATTCTTCAACATCTTAAAATCTCCTTTATCAAAAACTTAGTCAACAAATACCGGTTCGGAAAATACAGCCACCATAACCCGCTGCAATCTTTTACACTCAGCCAAGCAATCGCTAAAATATTGATAAGGCGTTGGAAGAATTGTATTGTTAAGTTTTACATACCACATTGTTTTTCCTTTCATAAATAGTTGTTTTGCTCATTAACTATTTATATTATGCGGTATATTTTCCCATCCGCGAGCCCCTAAAACGCACTCCTGTTAGTAACATTTTGCTACGATTGGAAATAAATCATCAATAAACAGACAAAAGCTTAAACTAGTTTCTTCTGGACTTTTGCATATTGTTAATTTATACTTATATATCTTTCACGGAGAAAATTATGGACAATTTGTGGATATTAACAGAAGAACGCCCTAAAACATCAGTAATTAAGCAAATAATAAACTTATATGCTCATGATTTTGGCGGTACAATTTTGGAAACAAAAAACATTAAAATTGTTCCCGAAATAGACAATGGAATATTTAAATTTTCATATAGTGTTACAGGAATATCGCTTGAAAATATAGGTAAAATTTTAATATTAACAGTAAGCGGGAGTTCTAGTTTTTTTGATTTCTTAGTATTTAAACAAGAAGATAGACCAGAAACTGGATCAACAGATAATCTTTTAATGGCTATAGAAGAAACAAAAACAAGTGACGATGAATCGAGAAATACAGGTGTATATCAAAGAGCTTCAAAGTTTGTATTTATAGATGCTTATACTCATGATGCAAAACTTTATATGCTGTATAATGATGAACTTGAATGCCGTGAAGACAAAGAGCCTAGTGATACCAGCAAATTTGGTACAGATATGCTATTAACTTTGGGCGTGGATATTATTGGTAAAGATATCAGCAGATGGTTTAAGCCTTTTACTAGATTGGAAGAGCTTATAGAGTATAAATCAAAGATGAGAAAACCTCCTGCAGGAAATGTTCCTATTGAAATAACTCCTTATTCAGATAGAATAGAAATATCTGGCCGTTTAGCAAAACCCGCAGATGCTGGAAACATTGCACATGATCCGAATATTGGTGCATTATCAATTATTTCAAAAACTATTCGATATCTAGGTTGGAATAAACGTATAGTAATTACAAAACATGCAGTATCTCAGTCATATGTTAATCGTTCTACAGGTAATAAATTTTTATATTTATGCAAAATTTTGAATGTAGAACTTCAAGGAATATCTATACCAGAACAGACATTGCCATCTGATTATTGGCACTATGAAACAAAGTCAGAAAAAGTGGCTTCTATATTATTACATATTTTAGCTGAAAATTATAATGAACGAGGTATTTACGAAAATCATGCCGGTTGCGAGCGTGGCTATTTCAAAACACTTGATAATAAACTTATTACTTTACCAAAGAAAGATATACATGGTGTAAATCTTTATATACCAGATTTAGTTCTACACGATCCTAAGGCAAAGACTATAATTCTTATGGAAGGCAAAAAACTTAGCACCTTACAAAATGGCGTAGAAGAAATTGAGGATTACGATAGTATTGAAAATGAATATATTAAACCTAACTACTCAGATTGTTCAATATGCAGATATTTATGTATTTTTGGCGGTTTTGAAAATACGCTTCCTCATGATAAAGTTTTATTTTATTTGAGAAATGATGGAAAGATTATTGTTAACGCAAATGCACCTCAATGCTTGAAAGATATATTTAAAAAGGTCGGGATTTCCACTTAGTTTTTAATATTCTTTTCTAAATATTAAAATATATTGATGGATTTGGTTAGCTACAAATGAAAAAGGATACCCATAAGGAAACAGCTTAGAGGTTTGGTCTGCCCAAATTTTCAATCCTTTATATGAGATATTATCAATTTCATTTATATATTTCACTATATCTGCATGTAATAAATTTGTTTCTTTTTTATGAGGTTGCATGTCTTTAATAAAAATGACAATATATCCTCGTTTTTTTAGGTATTTAGATGCTGATAATACAGATTGTTTTAATTTCTCAAAAAAATCTTTTCGCTCTAAATTTCCTAAATCTCTTACATCATTAGTAAACGGGGTGGCATTGTTTCCATAAATAGCTATATCTGCCCCAGTCTTTTTTTTGCTCATCATGTTGGAATATGGCGGATCAATAAGGATTAAACTTATTTTTTCTCCTTCTAGAAGTTTATTAACCAATTTATCATCTTTTAATAATTCCAAAGAGTCTCCACAAACAGTTTTGCCTAAAGGTAATTGTAACTGCATGGATGCTCGCCGGTAAGCATCAATGTATTTTTCATTCAAATCAATACCTATGCTTCTTCTACCACATAAAGAAGCGCCTAGTAAACTACCTCCAACACCCATAAAATAATCGAAAACAATTTCATTTTCTTTTGTAAAAAACTCTACAATATCTCTCATTAGAGGTGGCGGCTTTGGTGAAGGATGTATCTTCCTTATATAAAAAGCATAATCCTCTGGCCCACTAGTTTTATAGTTGGTATTTAGTACAGATGAAGTAAAGTAAGTCCAAGCACCACCGCTTAAATCATTTAACTTGTTGTTAAGCTGGTATTTTCGACCATCTGGAATAATAATTGTATTTTCACCTAATATTCTAAGTTCATCATAGTACGATTTTAACCAACTAGGCAATGCGGTAACATCAAAATTAGGATAAATTTTATCAATTGGAGTAGCTTGTTGATAATCCTCATTAATTTTTTTAGATGAACGCTTATGCTTGTTTATTATAGATTTAATGTCATCTGAAATTTCTTTAACTGTTTTTTGAACGTCATCGACACCTTGTTCTTCCAGCATTTTTTCAAGTTTAGTACGGTCTAAAAAAGAGTTTGTTGTTGCCATGGCCTATCTCCCTGAGGTTGATAATTAGTTATCACTACCTCAACCGTCTCCGTATTTTTATTTTTCAGATGATAACTACAATTTGAATATTTTTTATCTAAATAGGTTATATAATATTTTTTACACCAATCGTTCAATATCTTATTTTCATTACCTTTATGCCGTAATACATTTGATAATGCAAAATTCACACCTCTTTTGTTCACTTTATCCAGAAGAGCTAACAACTGAAGTTCTTCTTTCTCAGTCCAATTTTTGAATCCTCTATTACCATCATTATATGATCCTGTTGAAATTAAATACGGAGGATCACTGTACACAAAATCGTTGCTATCCAAAGAATCAATATCAACGTTCATAAAATCATTGATGGTAAAATGAACATTTTTACGTTTTAGTGCACGAGAAAATAGTATTAAATTTTCTTCAATTCTTTTATTATAAGAACTTCTATCTTTCCCGAAAGGAGAATTAAACTTTTGGTTGTTGTTAAACCTTATTTGATGATTAAACGCATAACATGTCAATAAAAATAGATCCAGAGAGTTTTTGTTATTATTATATGCTTCTCTTAAATCGTTATATCCTGTCACATTTTCTTGAGTTAATTGGAATGATTTAATCCGATTATTTATGTTATTTAACAATTCTTGCTCTGACGTCTGTTGAAAATACTTATACATCTCTATAAGATAATTTATATGGTCATTGCATATAATTTTCTTTGCCTCAACGTTAACGCCGACATTAAAACCACCAGCAAACAAATCAACAAAGGTGTTTATTTGCTTTGGAAATATTTGTATCAACAAAGGTAGCAGTTGATATTTTCCTCCTGTATAATTTAATGGGCTTTTTATATACATTTCTTCTCCATATAAATTAGTAATTCTTTTAAATCATCTTTATTTTCTTGATGCCTGCTTTTATATCTTCTATAAGGAATTTTATAAATTTTAACAGAATTCGGTTTAGCATACTTGTTCATTATAGCTTCAATAGATTCTAATGGCATAATTCCTTCTGTACTATAACTTAGAATTATGTGCTTAAATTGAGCATTAGATAATAAATTATCAAAAGCGGAAAGAGCTGTTTTTAAGGAACAAAACTCTGATTTTTGATTTTCATATTCTCTTTGTCCTGTTACACCTTTGAGTATTGGATTATCGTATTTTGCCGCTGTCTCTAGCACATGATAATTAGGAAGATATTGACGCTCATTATAAGGAGGATCAATATATAAAATATCTCCCTTAATCTTCTTTAACAATTTGACACCATCTTCATTGTAGCATCTATTTTGCTTTCCATTTGTATAAATAGGTAACTTAATTACTCCATATTTCTTGAATGTTCTTCTTTCCCATTGTTTATGATATGCGCCGTATGTTCCTGAAATATTCGAAACAAAAGGTATACCTTCAACAATACAAGCAACTAAATAAAAATATTCCTTGTGACTTATGATATCTTGCGATAACCAATTTTCAACTGTATTTCTAGCAAAATCAATACGCAAAGCGTTTTCATTATTCAGATACATCCTTCCACCAATTGGTGCATAATTATTTTGAAAGAAACGCTTTTCTATAGGTAAACTTTCTAACAAACTGTTATCACAAGAATTAAAATATTCTATAGGATCAAATATGCCAATTGTTTTTAATTTTTCAAATTTAGGCAAAGTATCTAGCTCTATAGTTCCTTTTTGCAATACATATGAAAAATAGAGTAGATCGTTAGAGTATACTTCATAAAATTGTTTAAAATAGCGCCCTACGGTGCCTGTTCCGGAAAAGATATCACAGAAAACTCTACCATCATTAACATGTTCCTTAATGACGTTATGAATATTTTCTAATAACAATGTCTTACAACCAATAAATCTCATTAATTCATCCGACCTTTTATTTCCATATATACCTTTTCAATACAATTTCGTATAATATATGACTTACTTACGCACAGTTTTTTCGAACAGAATTCCAACTTTTTCTGCAATCGTTTATCTATACGAGCTTTTATGATAACTTCTTTAGTGTTTGTTTGCTCAGATTTATAATCATTATTGGTAGTCATTTTATTATTTCCTTAATATTAAATAAGTTAACTTTGTGGCCACAAAAGTCAATTAAAAATTCTGCTAATCTACAAACATTTTCAACCTTTAACTTGGCAATGTCAAAGGTTACAAAATTTCATTTTTAATAAATTTTTTCAAAAAACCTCAAAAAACTTTAGTAGAAATCCGCAAGCTTCATATTCTATAAAATATGAATAACATACATGGCCAACTCAAAAATGAGTTATCAATTCTCTATCCCGATGTTACGGATATTGAATTAAACGAAATGACAAGCAATCTGATTGATTTTTATACAACAGCGGTAAAAGCTGCTTTGGAAGATGATGCAAAAGAATTTGTCGTTGATGACAAAAACTTCTCTTCATAAATAAAATAACTTCCGGTTCTCAAAACACAGAAGTTAATCTTTTGAAAAATCAGTAAAATATTAGTAAAAAAGTTACAAACGGGCTCATTTTTTTGCGTACATTCCCAAATTATCGCGACATAATAAATATAGTGTAAAAACAATGGAGTAATGATATGGCTAAGAAATTAAATTACGATCCAAACGAAAAATGCACGCAAGCAATCGTTTTCGCCCGTGTATCCAGTAAAAAACAAAAAGATAAAGGTGTTTCTCTTGATGTTCAAATGGAAACGATTACTCAATATTGTATTGATAATGGATTAAAAATTGTAAAAGACTTGAGTATTGATGAAAGTTCAACCAAAGGCGAACGCAAACAATATCATGAAATGCTTGACTTCGCTAAATCTTGTGCTGGTAAAGTTGCTATTATTGTTAATTATGTCGACAGATTACAACGTTCTTATGATGATACTTACGAATTAAACAAATTACGTAAAGAAGGTAAAATTGAAATTCACTTTTTGAAAGAAGATTTAATTATTACCAAAGATTCTGCGGCTATGGATTTAACCTTTTGGAATATGCATGTTCTTATGGCTAATTTCCAAGTTAATACTATGATAGATAAAGTAAAAGCCAGCCAAAAACAAAACTGGGCTGACGGTAAATGGCAAGGATTAGCTCCAATCGGTTATTTAAATACAAGAGATGAAGACAGAAAGGCTACACTTATTATTGATACTGAACGCGCGCCAATCATTAAAATATTGTTTGAAGAATATGCAACCGGGTTACATTCTTTACAAAGCCTTTGGTATAAAGCAAGAGAATTAGGTTTAACATCTAAAGAAAAAAATCATTATGAAAAATCACCTAAATTTGGTAAACGCACTTTTATCAGCCGCAATAAAATTGAAGATATTCTCAAGAATCCTTTTTATTATGGAATGATGAAAGTAAAAGGAAACCTCCTCCCTCACATATACGAGCCAATCATTTCAAAAGCTTTATTTGACAAAGTTCAAGAGGTGTTTCAATCCAAAAGCCGCGATGTTTTTAGTCATCAACAAGAATATAAAGCCATTCAATTTGCGTTCAGAGGCTTGATTAAATGCGATACTTGCGGCTGTGCCATTACGCCAGAACATAAAATTAAAAAAAATGGCAAAAGGTATGTGTATCTCAAATGCAGTCATTTACGCGGAAACTGCAAACAGGGCTTGGTTAATGAAAATATATTGTTTGAACAGTTGGATAGTGAATTGTTTAGCAAAATACAAATACCAAACAGAGTTCTTGAGGCATTAAAGAAAAATGTTTTAAATAATTTGGAAGAAGAAGCTATTATGAATGCTAATCTTAAACGCAATTTACAAACCGAACTTCAAATCTTAATCAATAAAGAAGATAACTTAACCGACTTATATGTTTCCGGTAAAATCAAAGAAGATATATACAATCGCCAAATAAATGTTATTGCCGATGAAAAAACACGGTTGGAAGAATCAATCACAAAATATAAAGAAATTACAAAAGATATAAAAGCAACCGTTGACAATTTACTTGATATAGCCGGCAATTTATCAGACATTATGCACAATGCGTCCCCTGATAAACAAAACAAACTTCTAAGGCTAATTATAAAAGACTGCACATTACATGATAACAAATTAAAATATACAGTCAGAGCACCTTTTGACAAATTCATCAAATGTAATAGCCCAACACAATGGTTCAAAAATCCTACTCAAGATTTAGATATATACGCCAACATTGCCGATGAAGTCAAAATGGTTAAGCAACTGGTTTTGGTTAGTTGTTAATTTGTGGTTGTTGAAACATCGAATTTCTTACATTATTTTTTAATAGCTTCTATTATTTTCAAAATAGGAGTTTCTATTTTAGTCACGTCTTCGTCTGTTTCTATAACAGCAAACTCTTTTAAATTCATAGAAAGAGATTTTACTACCCATTGATTTTTTATTGTTGCTGTATTCGTAATTATATCAACTGTATAGCCAGGAAATGTGAAAGAAGACTTCCATTGTCCTGAATATTTACCTTTTGACATTACTACAACATTATGAAATTTATATTTTGGTGTGCGCTTAAAAATGAATGGGTGAAATAAACTGTCATCATCTGCTATATTGTCTTTTAAGATATTTAATGCAATATTTTCATATTTGCTACCTAAAGAGATTTGAGAACAAGCATCTTTTTGAGATATAGAAGCTCTCCAAAGTAATGATATAAAGAAAAAACGCATTTTTTGATAGTCAAACTGTTCATCTGTCATCAAAAATAAAGGAGTATTGAATTTTCTACATTTAGGTATCTTATCATACAGAATTTCTTTTGCATATTTATCATATATTCCTAGTTTTTTATCACAATCAGAACATAATATATTATCATCCTTAAAACCATTTTGACAGGTTATTAAATCTTTAGTTCCATTATCCGATAAACTTATAAATTTTTTGTTTTCTTTCAAATTATAGAAAGATTTTGGAATAATATGGGCGGAACATAATTGTTTATACTCTCCACAATATTTACAAATTCCGTATGTCATATATTTCTTCAATTATTCTACCTGTTTCATTATAATATATAGCTTAGGGTTTGGAAAATATAAGTGCAAGAATATTCTTAAAATAATCATAACATTTAGTCCGCGAATTGCAAAACCGCTCCAGCCAGACTGGAGAAGAGTTGCGTTTTTTGACGCAACTCTTTGATTTTTAAAAGCAATTTTCAGCCCGAACGATTTTGCGTTTTCATCCGTTTTATTATCCTCAAGGTCTTGGTTTTCCTCGTGTTGCGAGCCTTGTAAAAATTTGCTTCCTTTTTCGTAAAAATACGCTTTTTCAAACTCGTTGAACGGAAAATTCAGCTCATACGTCAATTCTCCTTCCGTTAATATCATTTCCTTAAAAACAAATTTTAACAACAGGTGCTTCAGCTCAAGATTATCGGATTTGGCAAACACTCTTCCGGCCTGCGACGCAAGATTTATGAGGTCTGATATCGTTGAAGTGAAGGAATTTCCCGTCTTTTCATAGGTTTTAATCTTTCTTCCCATACGGTCGATTTTGAGTTGAATTTCATTACGCTTGGTTTCAAATGTTTCTCGGTCAAGCTCTCCGTCCAAACGCAAATCAAACAAATTATCCAATTTTGCCTTCATTTTCTCCTGTTCCTGTCTCAGTTTTCCGATTTCCTGCTGACAATATTGTTTTTCTGAAATTTCAGCATTTTTAATCTCTTCATACAACGGATTTATTAGGGAATTCGGTATTTTGATACGGTTTAAGACGGTTCCTATTGCACTTAAAACATCTTGTTCCGGGATGTATCGTCTCTGCCCGGTTTTGGTGTAACAAACTACCCACGAATAGTATTTTCTTCTCAGTTGGTCTTCGCAGGGACAAACCCTTCCCGTTCTTCCGCAGGTGATTAAGCCTCTCAGCACAAAAGGCTTTTGGCTGTATTTCAGCCCCGCGCCGTTATGATTGTTCAAAGCTTTTTGCTTTTGGCATTGCTCCCAAAGCTCTTGCGAAATCAGCGGCGGATAAACATGTTTGATAATGCCTCTTTTGGTTTTCATCTCGCCGTAATAAAAAGGATTGTCCAATATATAATAGATACTGGAATTGACCAGTTTTTTACCGGCTCTGGTCTTAAGTCCCATTAAATCGGCAAAATGTACGGCTTCCAATATGCTCATCTTACCGAGAGCATAAAGTTCAAATATTTGCTTGATGATACCGGCTTCCGGTTCTTTGAGGCGAATATTATGTTTGCCCCGTTCATCAACATAATTTTCATACCCGAGCGGCGCTACGCCGCATCTTTCCCCGTTTTTGGTTTTCAACTCCGTAGAACGGCGGACATTCTCCGAAAGTTGCAAGACATAAGCTTTGGCTCCCATGACCGAGAAGTTCCAACGCATGATATCGGCCGAGGTGGATTTGCTGTTTAATATCATCCCTTCACGATAAAAATGCAGTTCAATCTTGTCTTGGCGCATCAGCTCATCAAGAAGCACGCTTTCTTTGAAACTTCTTTGCACCCTGTCAACCGTATCGGCCACAATCGCTATGGTTTCCTTTTGTTTCTTGCAAAAATTTATCATCTCCATAAAACGCTTACGTTCGCCGCGGGTGGAACTTTCAATAATTTCAAAGCGCTTGATAACATCAAGCTCCCTTCTTTCGGCATATTCTTCCAAACGCTTACTTTGAGCGCGCAGGCTTAATCTCTCCTCCTGCATTTTGGTTGATACGCGTGTCAGTATGACGGCTTTCATTTTCTTTAATCTCCTGTTTGATTGATAACATACAACTTGCAAAACCTGTCAGGTTGTGAACACCTTGTTTCAGTTCTTCCTCGGTTTTGGGGACGGACGCAATGTTTCTCAATGCTTCGGTTAAACTTATTGTCATTTTATCTTTCCCTTAATCAAACTCAATCTAATATATTGTTTTGTCCTGGTTTTATTGCAAAGGGGGCTTATTTTTGATAAGCCCCGGACACTTTTAATTAAACCCGTTCAGAAACATATTGATTCTGTTCGTTTTGGCGGGCAGCTTCAGATTGTATGTACATTTCATGAAGCATCGGTTCAGCGGCGGCAAGCGTCCTCTGCCTTGTTTCCTCTACTTTTCGGGCATATTCTTCCTGTTTTTCCCTGGCTTTTTGCTCGCGTTCGGCTTTTTTCTTATTTTTCCGGCGCTCATTGGCTTCTTTTTTGCGCACCGCGGCATTATCAATTTCTTTGGCCAGAAAGTCGGTAATATCCTCATTAAACTCACCGGCCTCAACACTGTTGTAGAAATCAAACAGAAAGCTTATTTTCTGCTGAGTATCCAGTAAATCCAACGAATAGCGGACAATGCGTTTGCCGCCCAGACGAAGCGTAAAGATTGAATTCTTTTCCGTATCAATAATCAGCTTGTTCATGCGGTTTTGCAAATTCCAGCTGTCTTCCTTGAAGTTTCTGATATTATCGGTCAAGAGTTTCAAAATTCGTTCTTTGGCCGTTTCCAAGGTCAACTTGCCTTCGTCTTTTGAGGTTTCAATCTTAAAAGCGTTATATTTTTCCAAAAAGTTTTTCATTTTAATTTTCCTTTCACTTAAAAGTTAAAAAAAGAGCATAACAATTTTGTATGGCGCTTCGGTATCTCCTCCGAGCCATTGGGGTTAAATGTTTAATTTTGTTAGAAAATCAGTTAATTATGGCAGTCTGTCACATAAACCACATCATCGGCGGCAAACGGACAGCGCTTTTCGGTTACGTAATAAAAATCTCCGGCCGTGGAAATAAAGGCATAAACACCGCGCGGGTCAGCAATGACATCTTTATAACGTCTGATGCCTTTAATGACAAAGCTGTCAAAATGGGTTGATACTTTTTCATAGATTTTGTGATCATCTCCAAAAGCAAACCCATGCTGACGCAAAATGCCATCTTGCTCATCAACGGTTCGGGCTTCATCAGTATCAATGCTCTCTTCTGCGGCAAATGCTGCAAAATCGGCATAACGCGCAAGTTTCCAACATCCGTATTGATGAACCGCCTCGTCCACCACCGGCATAAATCCCTGCAATTTATTGAGCAATTCTTCCGGCGTAAAATCGGCGGTTTTGGCAACCAGTCGGTAATGCATGACTTTTCTCCTAGCAGGCAAAACGAGCGGCGTTGAGAAGATTTTTCAGGTTTTCTACCTCTTTTTTGAAACGATATTTTTTCAGCAAAGAAGCGATAATGTAAGTTAATATGGTCATTTTGTTTTCCTTTCGTTTTAATGGTTAAATTATGGCATTGCTGCCTGACATGGTTAGTATGAGAGAAAAACAAAACGCAAGTCAACAGATTGTTTTTCAAGGCTTTTTATGAAACTCGGTTTTAAATGTATTTAAATGGATATGTGTGGATATAGCGGGGTAAAAAGTTTTGCAAGATTTTGCTTAAAACCGGATAATTTTGTTTTAATCAGCAAAAGAATCGCAGAATCGGCATGATTTTATTAAATGAAATTAAACTTGTTTGCGATTATCCTAGTAAAAAAGAAAGTAGGAATTGTTGAGGGCGCATGGTGCATTTTAATTTCAAACAGGGACTTTTCCAGGCAAAAGGCGAGATTTTGCAATATATCGGCGAGGACGGGAAAGAGTATGTTCCGTATGATTATAATTTTGAAGAAGACATTGTGCCGGCCATCAACAACCTGATCCCCGGCAATGAGAAATTACCAATCCGGCGGGAACTTAAAAATATTAAGGTATTTTTGCAAGGAAGTCTGGTCGGGCTTTGTTTTAAGGGTTTTGACTTCGGCGATGTGGTTGCGGCCGGTGCTTTATTCAGCGCGACCGGCTCGCCGTATATCAGCATTTTGTATTTTATCGGCTGCCGTTTCGGCGTTAATGACGGAATTGACATTCCGCCGGCTGGTGTCGGATTTTATGACTGCGTGTTTGAAGAGGCTTACAATGTGCGCCTGCGAAGCGAAACACCGGAAGTACCGATAGAATTCAACAATTGTATTTTTAACGGCAGCTTGAACTTTGACGAGATAGATGCCCGGATTCCGGTGGAAATTGACCGCTGCGTGTTTAATGAGAACAGCCGGCTCAATATGCGGCGTTTTAACGGCTGCGGTAACGCAGGTTTGTATCATCTGGAAATCCGGAACTGCCTGTTTAAGGGAATAGTGAATTTTGACGAGAGTATAGTGCCGGAAAAGAGCGTGTTGGAATATCTGACCTTCTTCCGCGAGGTCAGCTTTAAGGATACGCAATTCAAGCCGGAAGTCAAAATACAGAACTTGAGTTTTGCCCCGTTTATTACCCAGACGGAAAAGGACGGATTTAAGAGCTTTCTCACCGCCTTGAACAAAAGCGGATACGCTCAGGAAGCCAAGTTTTACGAACAAAATGTCGGCGCGGACGGCATTGATGCCAAAATCAACAAAGACGAGTTTGACATTGCCGCGCGTTCAAATTGGCTCAACATCAAGCAAACAGCAGCATTTTTAGGGATTTCATACGCCACCCTGCTCGCCATGCGCAAAGAAGATAAGGCCGACGGTATCCGCCGCATTCCCTACATCGGCGAAGGCAAAAGCTCCCGCTACTACCTCCCCCTCCTCGAAGCCTATAAAAGCAGGGATATGGATTTGGTTAATAAACTGGCGAAGGAGATAGAGGGGAAGTAAGAGATAAAAAGACATTAGGTTAATAAAATCAATCAAAACTTGCTTTTTATACTGTATTGAGTAAAGTAAAATAAATTTGATTAGAAATTAGGTGATAAGATGACATATGAAGTGAAAATAGAAAAAAATAAGATCTATTCCTTTATTAGAGATAAATGGCTTGAACTAACACCTGAAGAGCAAGTTCGTCAAGGATTTGTCTGTCATCTTATGAATCATTATGGATACAAATTAGAGCAAATGAGTGAAGAATTAACCGTTTCGAATACTTCACGAGGGCTAGGGAAAGCTCGAGCTGATATTGTCATTTGGAAATCAAAAGAAGATAAGATTGCCAGTAAAAATGCTTTTATTGTTGTCGAGTGTAAAGCAGAAAATGTTCGAATTAGAAAAGAAGATTATTATCAAGGGTGTAACTATGCCAGATGGGCCGGTGCCAAATTCTTTGTAACAAGTAACCAGAAAGAAACAAGCTTTTTTAAGGTTAATCAAGAAACAATTCCAACGGATCTTGATGAAATTGTAGATATTCCATTTGCTAAAGACGTGAATAATGAAAAGAAAATAGCAGAGACATTAAATCAGTTAAAGAAATTTGAAAGAGATGAATTTGCTAAATTGTTACAAAAATGTCATAATATTATCCGCAATAACGATAAACTCTCTCCTGAAGCGGCATTTGATGAAATTAGTAAAATTTTGTTTATAAAAATTCGTTATGAACGACAGAATAATTTAGGATTAAAATTTTCACAAGAAGAATTTGAAAAAGAAGAAAAGTTTTATGAAACAAATATTAAGCCTGGAATAACGAATGAAGCGGATAAAGTTTCTTATATGCAATACTTATTTCGTTTAACAAAACAGCAATTCAAAGCAGATAAGTTGTTTGAGCCAAATGAAACCATAAAAATAAGAGAATATAGCTTTAAACAAATAGTCAAAGAATTAGAAAAATATAATTTATCTAACACAAGTGATGATGTTAAAGGTATTGCATTTGAAAAATTTTTGGGAACTACCTTTAGAGGTGAGTTAGGTCAATTTTTCACACCGAGAACTTTGGTCGATTATATTGTCGGTTTGTTAGATCCCGAAGAAGGTGAAATTATATGCGATCCATGTTGTGGCTCAGGTGGATTTTTAATTAAAGCTTTTGAGTATGTGCGTGAAAAGATAGAAAATGATATCAAGCAACAAAAAGAAAAAGTAAAAGAGCAATTTGCAGATAATCAGAGTGCTTATAATACTCTAGCCACGCAGCTTAACGAAGAGTTGTCCATTACCAATCCGCGGGGAAGAATGTATAATTTGTCTCATAATTGCATTTATGGAACAGATGCCAACCCTCGTATGGCTAGAGTGTCTAAAATGAATATGATTATGCATGGAGATGGTCACGGTGGTGTGCATCATCATGACGGCTTATTAAATGTTAATGGTATTTTTGAAGAAAGGTTTGATGTAATTGTTACTAATCCGCCTTTCGGTTCTCAAGTTAGAGATGATGTAAAAATTACAACAGAGGATTTACAAGACCAAGAAAAAATTCAAGAAGTAATATACAATATTTATTTAGCAGGTGTTCCTTATACAATAATAGAAGATATAATAAAAGACCAAAAAACATTAGAAGATATACGAAAATCCTATCCAGAGCAATATAAAGTATGCAAGGAGAAACTTCAAGAATCTCTATTGACAGAAGACGATGTCGGTAAAGCAATTAATAAGCGTTTTGATATTGCTTCAAAGCTAACCGAAGTTCTTTTTATAGAAAGATGTCTGAATCTTCTAAAAAAAGGTGGAAGGTTGGGAATTGTCCTTCCTGATGGGGTTCTAAATGGAGCAAATTTACAGAAATGTAGAGATTTTGTTGAAGGTAAAGCTAAAATTTTAATGATAACTTCAATCCCACAAGATGTTTTTGTTGCAGCTGGTGCAACAGTTAAACCATCGTTGTTATTCTTTAAAAAATTTACGGAAGAGGAAGAACAGCAGTATAGTCAAATAAAGGATGAAGCAACTAAAGAGGTAAATACAACGTTTGCTACTCAAGAAAAAGATGCTCAACAATTGCCAACAAAAGAGAAAAAAGCAAAGCTGAAAGAGATTGCAGAGCAAAAAGCTAGTAAAATAAAATCCTTAATTAAAGAACGTTTTAATTATGAGATTCCTATTGCTAATGTTCAAAAAGCTGGAATTGATACACTAGGTAATGAGTGTGAAAATCAATTAATTGAAGTATTGCAAGAGTTTAAAAACTACCAATCCAACCATAAACTATGGGAAACACCGAATAAAAGAGAATATATTTATATTTTTGATGCAACTAAAATTAAACGCAAGGAAGTTGCATAATGGAAAGCATCTTTGAATTTTTACGATTGATTCAATCCAAGGATTTATTTTTTTGGGATGTAAAAACGCATTCTTGTAAGTCTATTAGTTCTCAATTTGTTGTTATAAAATTAAAAGATTATTTAGTCGAACAAAATAAAAAAGAGAAATTATTTAAGTATCCTGATAAATATTTTAAAATTTTGGGAGTCAATAATCAAAATGGCTTATTTGATGCATATGAAGAACAAGGAAAAAATATAAATCAACCATATAAAAAAGTTGAAAATGGCTGGTTTGCCTACAATCCATATAGAGTTAATGTTGGTTCAATCGGATTGAAATCTGCTCAACAAAATAATGAATATATAAGTCCAGCTTATGTAGTTTTTTCTTGTAAAGAGGCATTGTTGCCAGACTATTTAAATATAATAATAAAAACTAAGTTTTTTAATGAAGCAATAAAAGCTAATACAACAGGTTCTGTTAGACAAACATTAGGATTCAACAATTTATGCAATATTAGAATTCCGCTCCCTTCTATAGAAAGACAAAAAGAATTGGTGGCTCAGTATAATGCTTTGCTTAATTTAGCAAAAGATAGAGAAAATCAAGCAGACGCAATAGAACAATCCATAGATGATTATTTAATGACTGAATTAGGTATTGAAGATAATTTGATATCAACTAATAAAAACTTATTTCAAACAGTTGAATATAAAAATTTGAGTAAATGGGTTTTAGATGCAAGTTATAGCATTAGTTCCAAATACAAGATCTTTTCCTTTGACGAGGTTTGTTCTAAAATTACAGATGGAACCCATCAAACACCAGAATATGTTTCTCAAGGAATTACTTTTTTATCAGCCAAAGATGTTACTTCACAAGAATTATCCTTGAAAAATGTAAAATATATCCCTGAATATTTGCATAATCAGTTAAAAGCAAGATGCTTACCACAAAAAGATGATATTTTATTAGCTAAAAATGGAACAACAGGAGTGGCAGCTTTATTTACGCTTGATTATGAAGTTTCAATTTATGTAAGTCTAGCTTTATTGAGGTGTAATTTGCAATTAATATTACCCAAATTTCTGCTATATTATATTAACTCTAAATTTGCAAAGGAACAGTTTGACAAAGGTTTAATAGGTGTTGGCGTACCCAATCTTCATCTAAGTGTTATAAAAAATACTTTAATACCGCTTCCTCCGTTAGATGTTCAAAATCAAATCGTTGAGGAAATTACCTTGAGAAAAGAGCAAATTAAAAATCTTCGAGAGGAAAGTGAAAAACTGCGTTTGCAAGCTATTTCTAATTTTGAGAAGGAAGTTTTTAACTAATGCAATTAATATCTCTTTGGGTAGAAGATTTTAAAAACTTAAAAAATTTTACCATTAATTTTGAAAATCAAGAAAACTTGAGTATTATTATAGGTAATAATGGTAGCGGTAAAAGTAATATTTTAGAGCTCTTAAGCGGAGTTTTTGCTGAATTATATGAAGATAAAACATTTATAGAAAGTTCATATACTTTTAGATATTCAATAAATGATAATATCATTGAAATAACAAAAGACTATGAATATGGTGAGAAAGATTTTAAAACATATAAAGTTAATGGCCTTAATCAAAGTAAATTATTTCTCAAAACACAGACATTACTGCCAAATAATATAATCGCTCTGTATAGCGGAGAAGATGGACGTTTATATAAAACATACTATGAATACTTTGCAAATAATTATCTCCGATCCTTAAGCAAAATCTTAGCCCCCAAAAACAATATGGTTTATATTGATAAAAGGTATTGGGGAATCGCCTTACTGGCATTCATCATTAAGGCTCAAGAAGGTAATGAAGAAGCACAAAAATTTTTGAGGAAAGAGTTAATTATAGATGAAGTTTTAGATATTTATTTAGAATTTGAACCATCTAAGATAAAAAAATTGAAACATAACTCTTCTTTAGAGCTTTTTATAAGAAATATAAATCCTGGGAAATCTCCACTGATTAGTATGTCTATTGATTTTTTCTACCCTTATATAACTAACTATAACGCAGAAGGTATATTTAGCATACTATCTCAAGGAATAACAACAGGTGCTATAAAAGATGTATCAGTTGTATTCAATAACGACAATATACCATCAGAGCACATGAGTGAAGGTGAAAAGAAAAAGCTATTGGTTAAAGCTACCTTTGATATTGTCGGTACGGAAAATTCTTTGATTTTGATGGATGAGCCAGATGCACACTTGCATATTGTTGCAAAAAATTATTTTTATAATTTAGCTAAACAATCATCGCAAGAGCATCGAAGTATAGTCATTACGACACACTCTCCAACCCTCACAAATTGTGCCGAATCTAAACATTTTGTTATGCTATCTAAAAACAATGATGGTAGATGCGAAATAGTATCGGAATCTCGTAAAGAATGTATAAATAAATTAACAAATGGATTATGGACAGTCGTCGAACAAAATATTTTTATGAACTCCTCTAAACCATTAATATTATTTGAAGGTATGGATGATGTCATATATGTAAAACAAGCTATCACATATTTTTATACAGAATATCCACTTGATGTAGAAATGTTATATTTTGGAGGTGCTCCTAATGCTGAAGAATTTATAAAAAATTTAAAACAAATAGGTATTCCTGATAATAAGAAAATAATAGTTTTATTTGATAAAGATAAAGGTGGATTTGATGGAATAAGAAGCTGTTTGAAAGCATGTAGAACCAATGAGAATATCAATCTTGGACAGATAGATTGTAACGATAACCATATATATAAGAATAAAAATTTTTATTATTTGACTTATCCTAAGACGCAAAATTGCTTAGCTTCAGCAGAATTTGTTTTAGAAGACTATTTTACAATTACAACAAAGGCTAAATTTATAAAACAACAAATCAAGTCTGATCCTTATAGCATCAAAAGCTATAAAGACTTAGATGAGAAGATAAAAAGGAACATTAGAAAAAGCATAAAATTTCTTACAGCAAACGAAATGGCTGGTTTCAAAACATTGTTAAATAAAATAAAGGAAATCATTGATGACGACAATATACAAAATTTAGTTGAAATTAACTAAACAAAAAGAGCGGCACCTGATATGTCGCTCTTTCTAGTTATGGATTATCATAACATTTGCCTTTCAAGCAATCTACCAATAATACGGATAGCAGCATTGATTGCGAATATTTTGTTTAGCTTGATAAATCAAGCATTCTGTTATGATGCAATTTGCCGTAATTAAGCATACATCATTAAAACTTCTGGCTTGAGTATAATCATAGCAAGTTTTTGCTCTTGATGCCCAAGACAAAGCCGTCAATAATTCTAACAATTCTTTCACCTCCTTTCGAAGATATAATTTCAAGCACGATCCACAACATATCGTATAAACACTACAATAGACATACAATATACAGGAACAACGATTGAAGGTCAAGATATTATGCTTCCCGATTTTAATTATTTCTTAGCTTCAATACCGTTAAATCCTCCGCTAATCTATCAGCCCTGGCTTTTTCTAGTTCGTATTGTTGTTTGTAATATTCGGCATCGCGTTGGTAGTTTAGGACTTCTTGGGCGAGGATGCGTTTATCTATGTTGCTTAAATCTACGCAAGAAATGGTTAAGTATGGTTTGCCGGAGAAGTTTAGCACTCTGCGGCCGTGGATATCCGTTGATTTTAGAAGGTATCCCTCGCGGATCAGTTCGTTTACCATCACTTTGGCAGAATTAACCGTTAATCCGAGAGCGGCAGCGATTTTATCGTTCCCCATGAAAAATATATGATTATTGTTGGTTTTGTATTTAATGAAATCCAATAGCAAACGTTTGGTTATGGATAGCTCAGCTTTGCTTTTGCTCATGTTTTCTCCTCATAAAAATTTGTCTCACAAATATTTATTGAAGAAGAAAGTTAGATTTTCATTTGAACAAAATTGATGCAGGAAATTGTTATTTCCACCTGTTTGAGGTATCGGAAACTGTTATTTCCGGTTTTCTTGAAATGGAAACTCTTATTTTCGCCGATGGAAACTGTTATTTCCGCTGTCGGAAGTCGTTATTTCCCGAAATGGAAACCGTTATTGCCTTTGTTTCTTGCGGAATGTGTTATGTAGCAAGGGATTGAGAGCAATTTTAGAACCCTATAATAGTATTATAATAGAAAATAAAATAGCTATTATAATAGACGGGAATTTAACAATAGCTCCTTTGTTTCTCTCTTAAAATAGAAGGAAAATAAATCAGTTAAAAGGAGTTTGACGACTTCAATAAAAAAGGAATGCAATTTAAGGCATTCCCTCTAAAGACAAATTAATATGATGAGATTTATAGCTATTTGCTACATAGGTATTTATCCGTTAATTACCCGAAAATCACTTTTCATTCCGGATTTGAGAATAAATTTTTTCCCAGCCGGAATTGTGGGTTGCGCCCCTAACCTCAATGAGATTGCAGCTTTCTCCGACAAAATCACGCACCAATACCGGCGGCATGACTTTATCATCACTGCCGACATAGTGGATTTGCGGAATTTGAGCAAATTGCTTGCGGTAGCTTTCCAAATTCATTGATTCATTAAGCGGCGGCAGGTTGTGATATTGTGTCCACGCTAAATGGTCAAGATTTCCGGCAATGGTTATAATTTTTTTGACATTTAATCCCTGTTTGGCGGATGCTATCAACCCTGCAACTTGTGCTCCGCCGGAGAATCCGATTAAAATAACCGGATTGCCGTCGGCAATTTGTTTGACCGCTGCATATTCGGCGTTAATAACTTCCGGCGCAAAACGGGCAGTTGTCCAATGACGTTTGGAACAAATCGGCCTCTTAATGTATTGGCATGGTCTTGCAAGATAAACGACATTAGGAGAATCGTCTTCAAAGGCCAGTTCCCGCATGAGTATTCCTTTAGGTGTCGGATCTTGCGTCGCACGGCCATGAGCGTTGAAAGCATAACCGTCGCCTTCAATGTATATTTTATAAGTTCCGAAGGGATCGGTTATTTTTTGCCAGCTGGCAAGCGTAAAGTCTCTTGTCGGGATTTCTTTATAAACATACGCCGGCGGAATGGCAATACTGTTGCAGCCGCTGAGCAAAAATAATATGGCAAACAGTTTTAACATAAATTTCAACCTCTTATAAAAAGCACTATAAAGGCTTATTTTTAAAAATTCCAGAGGGTTTTTGATGATTTAACTTGATTCTAACTCATTTGCTTTATAAAGTATATTTGAGCAGTTTACTGCTTAGGGCGTCAGAAACCCTTTTATAAAGCTAGTCGTGTGCACACGACTTAAAAATTGTGCCGACTTCTTGTCTATGGACGGATGTCGGTGAATAAGGCTCAGCCAAATAAGCCGAGCCGTTTAGCTTTATACGGTTTCTGAACATCCGCCCGCCTTTCAAAGAAAAGCGGGTTTTTCTTTAACTAGTTAGAAAAAGGATGTTTAATCGTATGAAAAATAAACTTTTAATTACAACGGCATTAGTGGCTTTAGTTTCTGCCAATAATGCTTTTGCTCAGGTAAGAGAAGATTTGATTGTAGATTCTCAAACCCCGATCAGCAATCAGGGAATGGATGAAGAACCATATTACTACAAATCAATCAAAGTAGAAAAAGAAGGTTCATTAAATATTGAAACTTCTAATATCAAAACAGAACATGATATTACGGTTTTGGGCGGACTGGATTTGAAAAACAGCGTTTTGGAAGCTGGAAATGATGCCGATGACCAGCCTAATAACTCCAATATATTGTTGGATGGCGCAACCGTAACCATGAATGATTCGGATTTGGAAGCCAATGGCAACATTATCATTAAAAATACGAATCTTAGCTCAACCTCTTCTACTGAGGCACCGGATAACTACGGCGTTTGGGCTGATGGTAATCTTACACTGGAAAATTCTGAAGTTACTTTGAAAGATTCCTACTTAAGTGCAGCCGGAGAAATCATTATTGACGGCGGTTCGTATACTTCCGACGGAGGAACTATTTTGTCTGAAAACGGGAGTATTACCATTAAAAACGGAACAATCACCGCTGCCGAATTTATGGCTCAAAACGGTAATGTTAATCTTGAAGGCGGTACAATTCAGGAAATAAAAGATGCTTTTGAGGAAAAAGAGCCTAGTGGTGAAATCGGCATCAAAAACCTTAACATTAAAGGTGGTGAGTTTATTCACACCAATGTTTCATCAGACGGATTTGAGAATCTGAATGTCAGCGGCGGAAAAATGCAGCTGACCAATACGGAAATGAATGCTTGGGACGGAAATATCAACATTTCCGGTGGTGAGATTAACCTTATGGGTGATGATACATCTGTTGAAACCGGATTATATGCCCGCAAAGAATTTAATATCACCAGTGGTACCATCAATATGAAGGGCACTGATACCATTCTTAACAATATTGCTGATTACAAGCCCGATGAATATCCGGCGTATGATTTGAATATCAACGGTGGAACAATCAACGTTACCGGTAAACAGGCTGAAATTTCCAGCAGCAAAAACGTTAACATTAACGGCGGTACAATCAATATTGCCGAAGGCAGCACTCTGGGAATCTATGGCGGAAACGATCAAACGCCGACAACGGCTCAGCTTGGTTCCGCAGCAATTTTGAATATTTCCGGAACATTAGATACCAGCCTGAACGGCAACGGAACGATTAACTTTAATTCAAACAGCGGAAAGATTACCGGTGATGTCAATATGACAAACGGCGGCATTATGAACGTCGGGTTGAATAATGCGGTTATTGACGGCGATGCAACATTTAATTCCGGTTCAACGCTGAAGCTGGAAATTGCCGACGGCGGTAACGGTTCTCTGCAAGCAGCAAACATTACCGGCAAAGAAGGATCCAAACTGGCGCTGAACATTACCAAGAAAATGGAAATCGGCCAGACTTTGGAAGATGTGGCTTTGCTGAAAGGCAATGTAGACAATCACTTTACAAATGAGATTTCCAATAACCGTTATAAGGTAACCTCGGAAGACGGTAAGAACTTTGACATTACCTATGAAAATTCGGCTTCCGATGTCGTGGCAGACGCCGGCGGTTCGGCCAACAATGCCCAAACAGCTGAAGCTTGGGATACGCTGGTACAATCATCAACAGCAAGCGACAATGCCAAAGCGGTTGCTTCGGTCTTAAACGATTTGTCGCAGAATAACGAACAGGCTTATGTTGACGCGTTGACGGCTGTTGCACCTGAAGTTGCACCGATGGTACAGAAAACCCAAACCGAAACTGCAAATCAGGTATTCGGAGCAGTCAGCACACGCTTGACTGGCGGGTCAATCTCAACCGGTGGTGAAGGTATGTCTTCCGGCGATAACATTTTTGAACGTGCAGCCGTATGGGTTCAGGGAATGTTTAACAAATCCAAGCTGGACGATACATCCAAAGCCAAAGGTTTTGACGCAGATTCTGCAGGTGTCGCATTCGGTGCCGAGAAGTTTGTAACTGATGATACGAAGGTTGGTATTGGTTACGCTTACACCAATACGGATATTGACGGTTTTATGCGTTCAACCGATGTTGATACACACACGGCAATTTTGTACGGTGAATACAAACCAAGCAACTGGTATGTAAACGGTATTGCAACATACGGCTGGTCTGATTACTCCGAAGACAAGAGTGTTGCCGGCGTTGGCGTCAAAGCTGACTATGATGTTGAAACCTTTGGTTTACAGGCTATGACCGGTTATGACATGAATGTTAATGGTTTAGGCTTCACGCCCGAGGTTGGATTGCGTTATGTCCACATCAAACAGGATGCTTACAAAGATTCTGCCGACCAGCGCGTTTCTGCCAACAACAGCGACATCTTGACCGGTGTTATCGGTGCGAAAGTCAGCAAAAACTTTGAATTGTCTAACGGTATGAACATTAAGCCGGAAGCCAGAATTGCCGCAACTTATGACCTGTTTAACGATGACGTTAATTCGGTCGTAACCTTGGCCAACGGTTCGGCTTATGCGGTCGAAGGTGAAGCTCTTGACCGTTTCGGTATGGAATTCGGTGCCGGCATAACTGCGGAAGTTGACGATAACGTCGAACTTTCGCTTGGTTATGAAGGTAAATTCCGTGAGGATTACCAAGACCATACCGGCTTGATTAACGCTAAATATAAGTTTTAGTATTTAATCCGTAGCGCAAAATACCCTGTAGCTGAATGGTTACAGGGCATTTTTATTGCAAACAACAAATCACCGATTTGCCGGATAAATATCTTTGTAACAAAAAGACAAAGGAGATTTTTATGTTGATTTATAACTCAGAAAACGAATGCTACTCCAGATTTATCCCTATTGACCAAGTGGCTAAGATGCAAGAGAAAATAAAGAAACTGGAAGCAAGATTGCAAAATATGCCGGTTAGCCCTATTGATCAGGCGGAATGCACAGATGAACTAGATATTGATGATGTTAACGCATTAAAGGAATTACTCAAAACGGAAAATTTTAATATCAATATGCCGATAAACCGCCGCCGTGCCAGCTTGTTTCTGCTTGCCTGCTACTTTTGTTCCGATAAAGAGCCTTTGGAATATCTGCTTGCACAAGGCAGCGAAATCAACAGAACGGATATTTTCGGCTTTAATGCCATTATGTCTGTGATTTTGAACGAAAATATGGACAATGAAACAAAATTAATCGTGCTGCAAATGTTGATTGACAAAGGTTGTGATGTCAATTGGATTAATAGCCAGGGCAAAACTGCATTAATGCTGGCTTTGGAGCGTATAGAACCCGATATCGCCAATCTTTTGCTTGATAACGGTGCTGTTTTATATAAAAACTGATTTTATTTCAAACACCCTTCAATATATGTCATAGCATTGAGCAAACTTTGGGTTGCTAAGGTTAATTTTCCATATCTTTTGTTTTGATGAAGATTATTAAGCCAGTACTGATAAATCTTCATCATTAAACTTCTACAGTCACGAGCAAAATCCTGTAAATCACTACGGATAACAGCATCATTATCTTCCTGTAAAATCTGGTAACCGGTGATTTTGTTATGGTTTTGCGCAAGAAAGTCGTCCAATTCCGTTTCATTGGCAAAGTTTTTATATCCCCTGCGGCTGGTTATCGTTTCAATCAATACCTTCATTTTACGTCCTTGTGCTTTATAAAGGTATTTATTGATTTTTTGCATTTTCCAACCCGTTGAATTTAAAATAAATGATGATGAATCAAAGCATTAACATGAAAAAATGTTAAAAAAAGTGCTTGACTTGAGAATCCCGGCATGGTAACCCGGGTGCCATCTTTAAATCTTGGTTGATTTTGATGGAGATTCAAATTGATAGCAACAATTTAATGCAAGCACTTTATGCCATGGACTGCGAGCGGATTAAAGCTAAACTCAACGCCGGTGCGGATGTTAATTTCCCTTATAACAAACACGGTTGGACGCCTTTTATGTGGGCATGTCGGGAATTTTATGAGCCTGAAACGATTGAAACATTTCTGGCAGCCGGCGGCGATGTCAACTCCCGCAATCAATATGAGGAAACGCCCTTTATCATTGCCGCCAAGCACCGGAGTTCGCCCCAGACATTGTCGGTTTTGCTCAAGGCCGGAGCGGATATCAACGCGCAGGATAAATTCGGCAATACCGCGTTTATTTATATCGTGAAGCATCCGCAGGCTATGATGCGGCTTCGGGTTTTGGATTTTATGATTGATAATAGCGCCGATCCGAATATCAAAAACAAGCACGGCAAAACCGTTTGGGATTATGCCTCCGAACAGGATGGCTTAACCGATTATCTCTGCGTCCGTTTGTTGGAGGAAAAGAGCGATGAGTAATGCTGCCCGAATTGCCGCATTAAACGATGCTTTCAGAGCTAATCCCTCGCTCGGGACATTTGTTTTAACCGCAGGTATTCTCACTAATATGACGCAGGACGTTGCGGCAATTCTTAACAAAGTGCGGACTTTTAAGGATTTCAACGAAGGCGATGATCCGTATGATGAACACGATTTCGGAGCTTTTGACTTTAAGGGCAAGAAGATTTTCTGGAAAATTGATTACTATGACCGCAATTTTGAATTTGCCTCGCCTGATGCTGCCGATCCGGAGGTTACCAACCGCGTTTTGACCATTATGTATGCCGACGAATACTAGGAGGCTGTTATGGAATATGATGTTATTTGCAGCGAAAGCATAGACAAGCTGGTGGAATATGTGAACGTGTATCTTCGAGACGGTTGGCAATGCCAAGGCGGCATCGGGATTTTAACCCAAGGGTTAAGCTACAAAGTATTTTATCAGGCGGTTGTGAAAGGAAAATAAGATGACCAATGACGTTTTTGTGGATGATAAGAAAATCAAAGATATTTTAACTTATATCAGCGGAATGAAGTATGCCGAGCAAATCCGGATGATGTTTTTGTGCAGCCTGAACGGTATGCGTTCCATCAATTTTGCCTACTTGCAGGTTAAGGACGTTTTTACCGACAATCTCAAAATCAAAGATGTGATTTGCCTGGATTACGACAAGAACAAAGGCAAAAACAAATGTTCCTACTATATGAACAGCCAGATGAAGAAGGAATTTTGCGAATATTTGAAGTATTTGCAACGAAAGTGGAAAGACAGACTGACACCGGAGACTTATTTGTTTACGAGCCAAAAGCTCAATAAGCCCTATAACCGCGCCAGTATCAGCCGTTTGTTTGCTTCGGTTTACAGGAAATTCAACATTCAAGGTGCGAGCCACTTTGGACGCCATCTGTTTGTTTCCAAACTGGTTAATTCTGGCGTGAATATCTGCATTGTGCAGAAACTGGCCAATCATAAGAACATCAGCACCACCCAGCATTATTTTAACTATAACGACCAAATGCTCGCCAACGCCGTGGAAAATGTTAGGATTTGAGATGAACAAAGAAGAATACAACAAAATACTCAGTGACTATCAGGCCAAAATTGAATACCTAAACGAGGAAATGAATAATTTTAAGCGGACAAACCTGCCGGTAGTCAAAGAACATATAAAGCAGCAAAAGCAACAACGCCGAGAGTGGTTTCTGGAACATTTTGATAAGATTTGGGAAAATCGTCACAAATTCAAACTGGGAACACCCTATGCCTCGGTTATTGTTGACGGCATTATCATTACGAGTTTTGCCTGTCCGTATTACGGTTATGCAATAGATAAAATCAGCATTGGGAATCTGGTGAAACTCTGGGATAACGGCTTTATGTTTCGCGGTTATCCGTTAATCCATTACCGTAGACATCATAATAGTGATTGCAGCAGTATTTCCTACATTAAAGACCGAAAAATCATCAGCTACGACTATTCCTACCGACAACCGCCGGAAGAACAATATATTCCGTCACGACCGGTTTTGCAGATACTCAAAAACCTCCGCCGTTACCAACCGGATGATTTGGATAATTACAGAACGGTGGAAGAACTGGCGGAAGAGTTATTCTAAAATGATTTCTAATTTTATGTTTTCTTGTTATTTCTTTATTTTTAAAATATGGCTGGTTTTAGTTGTCAAACTCATGTGCATCAGCACATTCAAATCGAACTTCTTTGATATACTTTTTAACAATCTCTCTAATCATTGAATGAGCATATCCTATTGCAGAAGTAATATACATTGTCCCTGTATATACATTTTTCGTAAAATCACTCTCATGAACAAGATGATGACTATGATCATAAATTGCAGTAACCAATTTATCAAACCGCTCTTTGCTTTCTTTTGCAGTTGAAGAATAATATGTATCAAATATTTTATGTGCGACTCCCACAACACAATCAATCGCATCATCATCATACGTAGCATTATTCATATCTGCTGTAGAAGCATTATCCCCATAATCAACTTTACAATTGTTCAACTCTTGCTCTAACTTATCAATTGCCAAACTTTCCTGTTGGACAAGCAAGATTACGTGCATCCGCATTAAAAGTAATAAAAAAACAAACTAAAACCAGCCACTTCATTTAAGATTCCTTTTCTATTTTCCATTGCTAAACCATGTTTTATCGTGTAATAAAAATTATCAATTATCCAAACATTCTTTGTAATTAAATTTAGGCTGCTCCAGATTATACATCATATTTTACTGACATTTTGACCTTGTTACAAAGTATAAATTATTTTATTGATTTTTTATATTAAAAATATAAATTATATGCAACGATTTTATTTGTTTTTTATGAGGTTATATATGCTAAAATTGCTGACTTTAATTATTACCTCAGGTTAATGCCGATACAAGCAATTAAGGATTATATTGATATAACTTTTATTGTTATTAAAGATAATCAATAACATATAGCAAATTATCTTTATATAAATGGAGATTATTAAATGAAAAAAAAATTATTCGTTTTTGCTTTTTGTCTTTTTATACAAATCTCGACATCTCAAGCGAAAAATCTATATTATGGGATAGATGTAGATGAAATATATAACAATGGAGATTGGAGTCATAAAGAAGATATAACACAACTAATTGATTCTTATATACTACTGCAAAAAATCAAAAAAGATTTTACATCTTGTCCTCAAGAAATACCGGATAGCACAATTTGTTATGAAAATATAACTAAATATCTCTTACAGAATTTTTATAAAAATTTTGATACAGATTGGGAAAACTATCTTCAATTTAAGGCATTAGCGGAAAAAATTTATGCTGTTATTTTTTGTGAAAATAAATTTTCTGATATTGGAGGGACAATGTGTGATATAGACACTCAAATTCGTGTTGCCGATGTTTTGAGAGATTACACCACGACATTGTTACATTCAACCGAAAAATTTTTTGATGACTATCACTATTTTTTACACAATTGTAAATAGGGTGGAAATAAAAACTTCCATCCTATTTTAGGGTTAATTGCTTAGGTGTGCTTTTTTTGCTCTATTAATCCAACCGTTTAAAAATTTTTTCTTCCTAGGATTGGCTTGTACAACTTTATAGAAATATTTTATCATTTCAGCTCTGTATCTCTCTAGAAAATCTTCATAATTTCTCTGTGTGAATCGTTTAAATTTGTCTAAGGTAGTTTTACCTATAATATTTCCTTCAGGAATGCCTAAAACACGGTGTGTCATTTTTATTGCCATCAGTGGTTGAGAACAAATACCAAAATCTACAATAAATCCTCGTATTTTATAAGGTAATTTGTCAATACCATTCCATTTATAGTAATCTCTATAAAAAATAGCATTGGCTCTTTCTCTTGTCATACCCTTTATATCTTCATTTTTATGGGTGTTTTTAGAAATTCCCATATTAGTTTCACCTCCGCTGTCGTCCTTATCATTATTATATCCTCCTTCATTAGGAGCCAGATACTCATTGATAATACTATTAAATTCGACATCTGAAACTAATTCATCAATAAATCCTTTGGTAAATCCATTTCCATATTTTGAATAATCAATTTTTGCTTCTTCTTTTAATTCTTTTAAAGTTGCATCTGTTTCTTTAGAATCTTCTTCTGGCATTTTACCATATTTTACTAAATAATCAATTTGTTCTTTAGTAATTGTTTCATGTTCCAATAAGGCATTTGCAATTAGATTAAGTAAATCCATATTTTCAGAAATAATCTTTTTAGTAACTTCATATTGTTCAGAAATTATTTTTCTAACTTCTTGGTCTATTTCAAGTGCTACTGCATCTGAGAAGTTTTTACTCTTATTATAATCTCTACCTAAGAATACACTTGATTCTTGATGTTCTAATTGAACAGGTCCAAGTGAACTCATTCCATATTCTGTTACCATTGATCTAGCTATTTTTGTTGCTTTTTCAAAATCGTTATGTGCACCTGTTGTAACTTCATTGAATACAATTTCTTCTGCAACTCTTCCACCTAAGAATCCACTAATTGTTTCAAGTAATTCTTTCTTAGTAGACATATATGTTTCTTCTTTGGGAAGCATTAAGTTATATCCACCAGCCATACCACGAGGTATGATTGTTATTTTTTGAACATCATTTGCTCCATCTAGTTTAATACCAACAACAGCGTGTCCTGCTTCATGGAATGCTACTACCTTCTTTTCATGTTCAGTATATTTATGAGATTTTTTAGCTGGTCCTGCGATTACTCTATCATGTGCTTCATCTATTTCTGCCATAGTAATTGAATCTTTATTTCTTCTTACAGCAAGAAGTGCGGCTTCATTAAGTAAGTTTTCTAAGTCTGCACCTGAGAAACCTACAGTTCTTTTTGCAATGTTTGCTAAATTAACATCACTTGCAAGTATTTTATCTTTGGCATGTACTTCAAGTATTTCTTCTCTTCCTTTTGCATCTGGAAGTGAAACAGTAATTTGTCTATCAAACCTTCCTGGTCTTAATAATGCTGGATCAAGAACATCAGGTCTATTAGTAGCCGCAATGATTATGATTCCTTCATTTCTTCCAAAACCATCCATTTCAGTTAGTAATTGGTTTAATGTTTGTTCTCTTTCATCAT
>ENA-OURV01000212-OURV01000212.1-human-gut-metagenome-genome-assembly--contig:-NODE-212-length-49621-cov-3.727293_pt1 | contig 49621 bp, 38 predicted proteins | sample MGYA00242141_ERZ509072 | MGnify/ENA primary metagenome ERZ509072 (study PRJEB26280, sample SAMEA2338763) | human gut metagenome | biome: human gut; feature: human-associated habitat; material: faeces... | reverse complement strand
TCCGGAGGGATGACGTCCCTGCGGCGGAATATTGCCGCGTTAATGGGGCGCTCTCCGGAGCTTCTTACAAATAACCGTCCCGGACGAGCAGCTCCAGAACCCGGTTTTCAACCCCGAGCATCATCCTCGTTTCGGCGGAGGAAAAGCAGAGCCGGTTGACCTCTGCCGCAGTGACCGGAGAGACAAAGCAGAGGGAAAGGCTTTCCCGTGACGGGGCGGAATTTACCCGGACCGGGACACGGTAAGGCTCCGTCCGGCAGATGTAGTAAAACACCTCCCGCAAAAGAATTCCGCCGGTCTCAGAACGGCTGCGGCAGACAACACAGCCGTATTCCGTCTCGGTGCCGGGGGAAACTATCAGTCCGGTCTCCTCTCGCAGCCTTCCGGCAAGAGCGGAAATATTTGTCTCCCCGCTTCTTATCTCACCGCCGGGGAACCGGTAATAGTCGTCCTTTGCATTTCTGACCATAGCAACGCGTCCGTACGATACGATTATCGCACGGACAGACGGCACGGATATCGGTTCTTCGCCCGGAGAACAGCTCCGGGAGTCAGTTTCGAAAAGAAGTCGCATGGGAATCTGGCATTGTGCGGCGGAGGTGAAACCGGGAAACAGCAAAGACAGACTGTCTGTCAGGGCAGTCTCTTTTTTTATAAGGAAATCGCGGAAAACCCGGCTTATTTTGCGAAAAAGCCCCGGGTTTCCGGGCGTTCCACGCAAAAAACAACTAAACGGTAAGCACATTATAACACAGAGCCCTCCGTACTGTCAACCCTTAGCCCCGGGAGGGGCATTCCGGGGGCGGCTGCCGGAAAAACCTCCGAACGGAATTTTCCGGGATCCGCTCTTATTTTAACATCAGATTCATTGAATATCCCGCGCATATCTGCTATAATACCTGTGAAGAACCGCTGCCCCCGGGCTGTTTTATACAGGAGAGGAAACGCTATGGACATCATAACCCAGACAAATACGCTGAAATTCGCCGCACGCCTGGTTGACCGTTCGGCATCCGTGATCCCGCCGCTGAAGCTGCTTACAGACAAGCCGCTCTGCCCGAAGAACCGGGAGGAGCTTCAGCCCTTTCCCCGCGTCCGGCCGGAGGACGAGGGCGTCGATCCGGGATATATCGCCGACTTCATTTCCGAGCTGAAAGCCGAAAAGAGTCTTGATATGCACGGCGTTTTCATCGTGAAAAACGGCAGAGTCATCTGCGACGCGGAATTCGGCGCATATAAGTCCTGCTTCTGGCAGGCGGAGCATTCGCTCAGCAAATCGGTGACGGCAACGGCGATAGGAATGCTTATCGACGACGGAAAGCTGTCCCCTGACGACCGCGCGGTGAAGATCCTTGAAAAGCGCGTCCCGCCGCTTGCCCAGCTGACCCATAAGGGAATAACCGTAAGACATCTGCTGACAATGACCTCCGGCATCACCTTCTCTGAGAGCGGAGCCATCGTCGAGGAAAACTGGATACGCGCGTTTTTCGAGTCAAAGCTCCGCACCGAGCCGGGAAAGGTTTTCAGCTACAACAGCATGAACACCTTCATCCTGTCCTGCATCGTTCACGAGATAAGCGGCGTGACCCTCCGCGAGTTCCTGCGCCCGCGCCTGTTCGAGCCTCTCGGGATAACGGTATACAACTGGGAAAAGGGACCCGACGGCAACGAGCTGGGCGGCTGGGGACTGTACCTCCGGCGCGAGGACGCGGCAAAGATATCAAAGCTCTACCTTGACGGCGGGGTGTGGAACGGAAAGCGCCTGCTCTCGGAGGAATGGTGCCGGACTGCGACCTCCCCGAAGATGAAGGCGGCAGGCAGCACCGGCAATTTCGATTACGGCTATCAGATCTGGACAGGCAGAAACACCGATTCCTTCCTGTTCAACGGAATGTTCGGTCAGGACGCGATATCCTTCCGCGAGACCGGCACGATCGTCGTCTCAAATGCCGGGATAGAGCAGATATTCCAGCAGAGCGTCTATTACGATATCGTCGAGCGCTGTTTCGGAAAGAAATATTATTCCGACAGCGCGATAAAGTACAATAAAAAAGGTGAAAAGCGTCTGAAAGCCGTCCTCCGCGAGATCTCCGACGCACCGGAGACAAAACGACGCTTCCCCGGGCTGCCGCAAAAGAGGAAGCTCCCGGACTTTCTCGCCGCCGCCTGCGGAAAGACCTTTTCGGTGCGCAAGCCCGACGAAAAAGAGATCGTAAAAACCTCCTCGGTGACCGGAACGGCAAACATCGGGCTTCTCCCGATTGTGGAGCAGGTCATGAGAAACCGCTACACGAAGGGGATAAACTCCTTTTCCTTCTCCCGCGACGGCGAGGGTGTAAAGCTGACGGTCAGAGAGGGAAATACCGAGTGCGCTCTTCCGGTCGTTCCCGGAAGGACGGAGTACACGACCGTCATGCTCTCCGACACCGGATATCACCTTGCCGTGACCGCCGATACCGCATACGACGAGGACGGCAGGGGAGTGCTGAAGCTCCGCCTTTCCTTCCCGGAGATATCCGGCGCGCGGATGATAAAGATATATTTCGATGACGGCTTTGCAGACGTAAAAATGCGCGAGGTGCCGGGAATCGGGCTTGTAAAACTCGCCGCCGGAGTGCTTGAGGACGCGGTGAAGGACAAAAAAACGCTTTCCGACATAGTCTCAAAGCTGGACGCCGACCTGTTCTACGCCAAGATAAAAAATACGGTTGAGCCGGAGTTCAGACTGTTTGAAGAATAAATTACGGGCTGCCGCAGACAGAAATCGCAAAAACCTGTCTGCGGCAGCTCTTTTTTTCGCTGACAGTTCAAGGCGGCGCGGTGCCGTCGAAAGCCGCTCCCGGTCCTTACCGCCTCCGGAATGCACTTCGGGAAAACAGCGTCCAGCGTCAGCTTTCCGAAGAAATACACGGCAGCGGATACCCTGCCGGATACGCACCGATAAAATGTATACAATAATAAAAATAACAATACAAAAACTAAAAAACGTTTATTAAAATTCAAAAAAGTGTTGACAAAGATGTACCTATGTGATATAATTCATATTGTGAAGGCGTGCGGAGATGCACGGCTTGCAGCTGACTGATGCCAGTCTGCAGCCCTGTGGCGGAGTGTAATCCGGCGGACAGGGGCAGGATAAACAATTTCATGACTGTCAGGGAACGGAGAAAACGATGAAAAAACTGTGCATGGGCTTTTTGATTGTATCGCTTCTGGCGACGGCGACGGTAATGTCTGCCGCCGCGGAGGTCAAGGCTGAAAGGAACTATTTTTTCTGCGAAGCCGAGGATGCCGTATATGAAAAGGGCAGTATCGCGGAAATGCCGCTTGACGGGGCATACGGACCGGAGGGAAAAACGCTCTTTTTCTCATACCCCGGGGATTCAAAGTGGCATGATCTCGGCACGGGTGAGGACAATCCCGCGCTGAAAATGACATTTCAGATTCCGGAGGACGGGACATATTATCTGTGGTTCCGGGTCTTTCATATGTCCGGAAATGACGATTCGATCTATTATTCCGTCGACGGGGGAGAACAGTGGGAGCGCCAGTCGTTCTACAATCTGGATTATCCGGTGGAATGGGATGACGAATGCGGCTTCATGAAGCTGTACTGGGGAAAGGGCGTGAAACTGCTCGGCTCCGACCCGTTTGTCGGCAACCCGCTCTCTCTGAAAAAAGGCACCGTCGGGCTTCAGATCAAATTCCGTGAGGTGTTCGCCGGAGCTTCGCTTTATCTTGACAAGGTCATGCTGACAGACGATCCCGACTATAACCCGAACAAGACAGCGGGCGACCCCGAGAATGATATTTATCCCGAAAGCGGAACCGACAGCACCGAGCCGCCCCAGAGCATCCCGGATACCGGCGAAGCGGTTACGTCCGCCCCGACGTCCTCATCCCGCGTTACCTCCCCGGACGGGACGGTAACCACCGTTCCCGCTTCTAAGGGAACCGAAGGAAACCTGCCGGGTGACGGCGCGGAGAGGAAAAATTCCGCAATACTGTATATACTGACCGCTCTTGTCGGAGCGGCGGCAGGATTCGTCGCGGGTCGTGCAACAAAAAAATCAAAAGCGGTTCGCTGAGAACGCAGCAATAAAATACAAACCGAAAAGAAAGAGGTATACCCAAATGAAAAACAAGCTTTTTGCCCTCCTCCTTGCGATGTGCTGTCTCCTTTCCCTTGCATCGCTGTCTGTCGGCGCACAGACGAAATATCTGTTCAGAGAAAATTTCGATACCCTGAAAATGTCGGACATGACGCTCTACAACAATCAGTATTATTACAACTACAGCGGCGAGAATACCGAGTACTTCAATTCCAATGCCCACGAGGGACAGCTGAGCATTGAAAACGGAAGAATGGTTCTGTCCTCAAAGGTCGAGGGCGCGCCGTACTACCCCTATATCCAGTTTGACGGGCTGAATCAGGTCTGTCAGGCGCTGGAGTCCGGTCACTATGTTTTCGGCTACGATATGAAGCTTGACGCACAGGGGTGCAAAATAAGGATCGGCAATATCCGCTGCACGTCCCTCAAGGTCGATCTGTTCTATGCCGATATCGTTGACGGCGCCGTTACCGTAAAGGGGGCATCTGCTCCCTGCATCAAGCTTGAGACCGGCAAAAACTATACTTTCGGCATCGAAGCGGATGAGGAGGATTCGGTCGTCCGGTTTTATGTCAACGGCATTAAAGCCGATGAGGTCGCAATGGACGAAGCCGCAAAAGCCTGTGTGAAGGCGAACGATATAAAGTTCATTATGGCACAGGTATACGGAAACGCCGTCTGCACCCTGAGCGTGGACAACGCATCGGTATATTATGCCGATAATTACACGGTCGTGGTCGGCGGGGAGACCTTTGTTGACGGGATAAAACAGGCTGCTCCCGAAACCTCCGACACGGCAGTAGCAGTGGCGGCAGTCTCGGTTCTTTCGCTTGCCGGTGCAGTGTTCGCATCCCGGAAAAAGCGCAGATGACCGGAATCCGACAGAAAACCGGATTTTACCGAAAGAGGCAATATGAAAACAAAAGCAGCAGCATCAGCACTGGCCGTTTTGCTCCTTGTCGCGGCTCTTCTGCCGTCATGCGGTGAAAGGGGAGAGCCCGGCGGGACATCCCGGACGACGGACGGGAATACGGTCAGCGGCACGGGCACGGATACGGAGAATAATAACCTTGAGCTTCCGGACGACGGCTTCGGCGGGCGCGACTTCCGCGTTCTTGCCGGAAACAGAATCAAATGGCCGATGTGGGACACCGTTGACCTGACGGTTGACGAAAGCTCCGACCCGCAGATCAGCTCGGCGGTATTCAGCCGCAACAGTATGGTTGAAAAACGGCTTGACGTTGTCATAAAGAGCGATATAATAACATCGGCGGATCCCTGGACAAGGGCAGAGGAGCTGTTCCGCTCCGGAGACGATTTTTTTGAAGCATACCTGATGATTCTGAACAAGACCTCCGGGCTTGTGGCGGAGGGGCTTTTGCGGAATCTGTACGACATTCCGTATCTGAACACGGAAAACCCCTGGTGGGATTCGGCGGCGGCGCGCGATTCCGGAATATACGGCAGGCTGTATTTTGCCATGGGCGATATCAACGTGACCGATGACAGCGCAACCTGGGCGTGCTTCATAAACAAGGAGCTTGCAAAGGACATAAAGATCACGACCGGGTATCAGACCGTGCTCGACGGCAGTTGGACGATGGATGTAATGATAACCGATTCCCTTGCGGCGACAAAGGACCTGAACGGCGATCATGTGTACGATCAGAGCGACCGCTGGGGCACCGTTCACCAGAACGAGGCAATAGCCGCGTTTTTCGCATCGTTCGGCGGGTACACGGTGCGCAGCGACAGGGACGGCAGCCCGGAGTTCGTTGCCGATACCGCCGAAATGATCGATTATCTCCAGTACGCGATCGATTTCAATTTCCTTGAGCGGTGCCAGTGTACGGCAGAGGACTTCCGCGCGTCCGACCCGAACAATTATTTCAACGTTGCAAAAGAAATCTTCACGACCGGAAGGGGACTTTATTACATAGGTCCGATCCTGACGGTGGCGGATGCGGAAGGACTTCGCGCAATGGATGACGAATACGGAATTCTGCCGATGCCGAAATATTCCGAGGCACAGAAGGAATACCGGAATTCGTTCCAGTACTCAAATGCCACCGTGTACAGCATTCCGGTGCAGAACACGAGGGATGAGCTGACCGGCGCGGTGCTTGAGGCAATGGCATATTATTCAACCGATACGCTGAGAAAAGGGTACTACACATACGTTCTCGGCGAAAAGGGCTCGCGGGACGATGAATCGAAGCAGATGCTCGACCTGATCTTCAGGACACGAATAAACGACCTCGGCTTTGTTTACGACTGGGGCGGGATGATCACCGTTTACTACTACATGGCGCAGAATCAGATCTCGCCTGTGACGATGTTCAGAATCAAGGACGAGCTGATACGGGAAAGCATGAATAAAACGCTGTCTGAGATCAGGGACAAAACCTCCGGAGGCGTACAGTGAAGGGGCATATCCGGCCTGCCGTCTGCATGGCACTTGCGCTTTCGGCATTCTGCGCGGGATGTGCTTCCGGAGCCGGAGGAAATAACGGAACAACAGGCGGCACCGGTACGCCGCCCGCGGAGGAGAGCAGCATGAATACCGAGGACAGGATAACGGAAACAGGCACAGATACCGGCACGCAGCCGGTGCGTCCCGATTATTCCGAGACCGATGCCGTAAACATCGCCGCGAAGATCAACAACAAATCCGCAGGTGCCGCCGTCATGGTGGAGTCGGATGTGTATACCGTATACGACCCCGACAGGGACAGCGCCGGCTACTATTACAATTTCTATCCCGAGATCATACGGTATAACGGTTTGTTTATCGTGTCATGGTGCTCCGGCAGGCGCAACGAGGACGATTTCGGGCAGAGGATAATGACCTCGTACTCGACGGATCTTGTAAGCTGGAGCGACCCCGTTATCCTGTTTGACCCTGCGGAGGCGGGTGACGGGAACGGCGCTTTCATCAACAGCGGGTTTACCGTGTACGGCGGCAGACTGTATGCCTACGGGTATGTCTGCCGGACAACGGGCGCGGAACCCGGGAAAAATTCGACGTTATCCGATCCGGTATATTTTTTCAGATGCTCGGATGACGGAATGCAATGGGGGGACATGACAAGGACGGTCAGGTCATCCTGCTACAATTCAAAAAAACTCCTGTCGGGACGGTTTCTTACATTCGGGAGGGGAAGCCTTACCTCCTACACCGACAGGGAGACGGGAAACACGGGCATGGGGCTCGGATGGAACGACGCTGCCATAGATATGGCAGACGCGATAAAGCGGGGAGCAGGGACGCTGATGGAAAGCAGCTTCTATCAGACCGATGACGGCGTTGTGTTCATGATGTTCCGTACAAACACAAAAAAGCTCTGGTGCAGCATAAGCTGCAATGAGGGAGAGAGCTGGTCAAAGGTATACCCGACAGGCTTTACCGATGCCATATCCAAAAGCCGCTTCGGGCGTCTTCCGGACGGGCGCATTTTCTATGTGGGGAACCCCTTCTATGATGCCGAGTTTACCCGGAATCCGCTGATGCTCTGCATTTCCTCCGACGGACTGAATTTTTCGGAGCAGTACGTCCTGCGCAATGAAAAGGACTATCGGATGAAGGTCGATGGGCTTTTCAAGGAGGGCGATTTCGGCTATCCGTGCGTCATCACCGACGACGGGTATATGTATGTGTTCTATGCAAGACGCAAGGAAACGCTGGAGATCACCCGCGTTGCCCTGAAGGACATCTGACTGCGGCGCGGAAAGGGGATTTAAATGAGCAGGATAAGGCTTGTGCATAACGATACGCTGTCATGCGAGGCGATACTCAGAAAAATGCCGGACGGAGGGCTTATAATCGTATGTCAGTGCGGCGATACCGCCGAGCCGGCACCGGGAAACCGTGTTTATGCGTTTCTGTCGTATGACGGCGGGGAGACATGGAGCGACCCTGTCAGCGTCCGCGAAGAGGACGGCTGCGCGGTCTACTGTACCGAGGTGAGGATCGGGGACGGCGGGATCATCGCTTATCTGACGGTTCACGACGGGCATTTTCTTGACTGGCGGTGCGAAACGGCGGTCAGCCGGGACAACGGCAGGACGTGGAGCAGAGAAAGCTCTCCCGTTGACTCCTTTGCCTTTGTGCGCGGCGCGGTCACGCTTTCCGACGGCTCGGTGCTGATGCCGGTGCAGATGTATCATGTGACGGAGGAGCAGAACCGCATTCTGAAGGAAAACGGAAGATGTGTGTGGCACGCCTTCTATTCCTTTCCGGAAGGGGTAAGAACCGACCGGGTCTTAAATAACGTGCTTATCCGAAGAAGGGGTGCGGAGGTCTTTGAGATGCACCCGGGACCGGAGCTTGCGATGACGGAAAACTGGGTGTGGAGCGAGCCGACGGTCGCAGAGGTGTCGCCGGGAAAAATGGTGATGCTTCTGCGATATTGCGGAACGGGCTTTCTGTGGAAAAGCACGTCGGATGACATGGGACGGACATGGAGCATACCGGAAAAGACCGACATTCCGTCGCCCGGAAACAAGTCGAAGCTGATCGCACTCGGCGGCGGGCGGACTGCGCTGATACACACGCCGAATCCGAAGGCAACGCCGTATTCCGTCGACAACCGTTACCCGCTTGAGATATGGATCTCCTCCGACGGCTGTAAGACATGGGAGAGGAAGCTCGGTGTCGGCGCGCCGAAGGGCAACTGCTCCTATCCCGACGGGATTTATGACGGCGGAAGCGGTCATCTGCTCTTCTCGTTTGAGCTTGACAGAAAAGATATTTATTTTGCGGACTGTGAGATACCGGAATGAAAAATGTCGCGGAATATGCCGCTTGCCGAGAGAATGCGGCGGATCTGAGCCTTCTTTATGAGAGGGCGCTTGAGGCGGGAGAAAGAGAGCTTTATATCCCCGCGGGAGAGTATGTCCTTCACCGTCCGCTCCGGATGATATCCGATATGAGCATCACCGCCGACGGCTTTGCGCACATCACCGCGGCGGACGGAGAATTTCAAAAGGAGGATTCCTTCCTGATTTGCGGGTACAATATCGGAAATGTCCGGATAACCGGCGGGCACTGGGACGGGAACGTTGCCGGGAATCCGCGGGAGAGCTATAAGTCCGGAGCGCAGACGGGAGTCTCGTTTGAGTTCGGAGGGGTTCGGGATCTTGTCATTTCCGGTCTGACGATGACGGATCCGGGCAGCTATCACATCCGCATCGGTGCCTCCTCGAATATTCTGATTGAGAATATAGTATTCGACGACCGCAATTACTGCTGGTGTCAGGACGGCATTCATATCGGCGGCTTCTGCGAGAACATCGTCATCCGCGGAATAAGCACCAAAGGTATGGCAACAAACGACGACCTTGTCGCGCTGAATGCCGACGACATTTTCCGGTACAGTCAGAACCGGGGGATGACCTCCGGATATATAAGGCACGTTCTGATCGAAGATCTGTCCGGAGAGGCGGTATACACGGGGATACGGCTTCTTTCGACGGTCAGTGAAATATCCGACGTCACCGTCCGGAATATCCGGCTGGGAGTCCGGTATTATTTTCTGAACCTGGACGGCGCACGGTATGCCTCGGACGGGTTCTACGCTCCGGGAGAATATCCGGAGATATGCGGAAAGATCAGGAACGTTACCGTCGAGAATGCCGAGGTGAGGAAGGTGACCGGGAATTCTCATCCGCTCATTGTTTTTGAGACGAGAGCCGACAATTTCCGTCTGAAAAATTTCAGGCGGCTTCCCGATGCCGGTGACGGTGCCCGCGTGCCGACCGCAAGATTCCGTAATATCCCGACCTGCCGCGTGAGGCTGAACGGCAGGCTTATGCCGGACAGCTTTGAGACCGACTGTGACGGAATTTCGGAGCTGTCGGTGGATTCGGAGCCGTGGGAGGACTGAAAAAGCCGGGACTGGATTTTCCCTGACCGTATTACAAACCGGAAAGCAGCCGGGTGAAAAAAGCACATTACGCTTTTAACACCGCAGGCTGCTTTTTTCCGTGCGCCGGGATAGGACCGAAAAGACCTGCATACCGCGGAAGCCGTGAGCTGTCCGGGTCATGCAGGTCTCTCTGCGCCGTTAATGACTGAACCTCCGTGTACCGACAGGTACGCACGGCGGTGTAAGAGGCGGATGATACGTCAACGGGGAGCTTCCTGCCCGGTTTTCCGGAATATTCTGCAGCCGCTCCTTCAGGCTGTCATCACAGGCGGCATCCGTCGGAAAAATCACTGATTTTCATAGGTCCGGATAATGAACTGCGACACCTCCGACCTTGTCTGCCGCAGATCCATCGCCTGTTTTTCGATGAATCTGTGGGCATTTTCCTCGTCCATGCCGAGCTTTGAGATAAGAACCCACTTTGCGTGGTTGACAAGGCGGATCTCGTCCATTCGCTTCTGCATCGTCTCGGTCTTCTTCTCCTCCTTGACAAGTCTTGCGCGGAGAGCGGCGGCTACCCTTACCGCCTGAGTCAGCGCAGACGACGACAGCGGCTTTGAGAGCACTATGACGCCGGAATCCTCGGTCTTATAGGCGATCTGGTCGTAGATCTCGTTTTTCACGATAAGCACGACGCCGATGTTGCTGTTCTCCGCTTCTCCGGAGGCAAAATCGGCTCCGAACTCGTCCTTCAGCGGCGTATTTACGATAAGAATGTCATACGCGACCGAATCGAGCCTTCGCCGTGCCTCGGCGGCGCTTGCGACCGGGTATGAGGTGTCATATCGCCCGCCGGAGAGCTGTCCGGTCAGGTATTCAATGCCCTTGTCCGACCCGGATGCTATCAGCACCTTTCTTCGTTCTCTGTCAAATTCCATACGGAAGTCAGCCCTCCGCGGTATAGATGTCGGTTATATGCGCGGGAAGCGTTGATTTTATGAATCCGTCGGACAGTGCCGCCTGCCTTGCCTCCGAAAGATCCTCCGGCAGCTTTTTCAGCTTATCCGTGACCGATTCCGGTGCTGCGGCAAGGTTGAGGTCAACGGGAGGAGGCGGCGTCAGCCCGCGCTTCACTCCGTCAAGCCCCGCGTAGATAAGGAGCGCGAAGGCAAGATACGGATTTGCGCAGCAGTCGGGAGAGCGGAGCTCAAGCCTCTTATACGCTCCGACGGCGGCGGGAATCCTTATCAGCTGTGACCGGTTCTGCTCCGACCACGACACATATCCGGGAGCCTTGTCGCCGAAAAGACGCTCATACGACTCTGCCGTCGGGTTGAGGAAGAGGGTCATGCCGCATATATGCTCCATTATCCCCGCCATGAATGCCGGTGTCGGGTCGGCTCCGCCGGTGAGGGAGGCGACAGAGATGTTTATGTGCATCCCGCTTCCCGCCTCGCCGCCGAGGGGCTTCGGTGAGAATTCGGCATAAAGCCCGTTCGATGCCGCCGCAGTCCTTACCGCCCATTTGAAGGTTATCGCGTTGTCGGCGGCGGTGAGAGCATCGCCGTATCTGAAATCGATCTCGTTCTGGCCGGGTCCCTCCTCGTGATGGGACGTTTCCGGGCGTATTCCCATTTTTTCAAGGGTCAGGCAGACCTCGCGCCGGAAATTCTCGCCCTTGTCGGCGGGAGCAACGTCGAAATATCCGGCGCGGTCATAAGGCTCTGTCGGCATTCCGTTTTCATCGGTATTGAAGAGATAGAATTCGAACTCCGGTCCGAAATTGCACACTATCCCCGCCCCGGCGGCATCGGATACGGCTTTTTTCAGAAACGCACGGGAATCGCAGGGAAACGGCGTGCCGTCCGGGTATTTTATATCGCAGTACATCCGCATGACCTTGCCGTTTGACGGCCTCCACGGAAGCACCGTGAGGGTCGACGGGTCGGGAAACAGGAGAAGGTCGGAGCGGCTTGCATCCCCGAAGCCTTTTATCGCCGACGCATCGAATGATATACCGTCGCGGAAGGCTCTTTCAAGCTCCCCGGACATAACGGCGACGTTTTTCTGATTTCCGAACACGTCGCAGAAGGCAAGACGTATGAATCTGACGTCCTCTTCCTCGGTAAACTGCAGAACTTCCTTTTCCGTATACATAAATAGCCTCCCCGCGCCCGGCGCTGTCTGTTATGACGTTATGATTGACAACTTTACATTTATATTATAACGTAAACAGATGTGCGTGTCAAGAGGACGGGGATCAGCAAAGCACTTCAAAAACCGCCCCTCAAAAATCAACGACATAATCTGATGAAATCCATGCATATTGCCGCGCTTTCCGGAAACAATACCTGTGTCGGCTGCGAAAGAAGCGGAAACAGAAGCATGAAGCATTATGAAGAAATTTCCGCTCATAATTTTTCCCGCTCCGACAATAATAAAAACAGAACCGGCAAAGAAGCAGGTTCGGAAAACAAAATTCCAATATTACAAGGAGTTCAGAAAATGGCTAACAGCAAAAAGAACGCAGTTCCTGCTGCCCGCGCGGCTCTTGATCAGTTCAAGATGGAAGCTGCAAACGAAGTAGGCGTCAACCTCAACAACAGTTACAACGGTGACATCACCGCCCGTCAGGCAGGCTCCGTCGGCGGTCAGATGGTCAAGAAGATGAGTACCATACGAACTGCGAACTATACCCGTAAAGACAGGACTGCTGTGGGGCATGAAGTTGAGGTAAGGTACATAGCGGGAATCACTGTTTGAGCTGCGGATGTCAGAATTAACGCTGCACAGCCCACCGGTCAGATGATCGGTGGGCTGTGTTGTCACAATTGATATTTTTTAAAATTCTCCGCCTGCTCCATTACTTTTTCAAACACTTCTTCGTCCCATTCCGGCGGATAGCCGTTCTGGTACAAAAGAACTGTGAGTTCCATATTAAGCTGATTTTTGATATCATCACGTGTGGACCAGTCCGCAAACTGAGCCTTATCGTCAACGAGTTCTTTGATTTTCTTAGCCAAAACCAAACACTTTTCGTCAGCATAAGGGAATCCGTGGTCATCACGTACTTTGACCAGAATATCGTAAAATGCTTTTTCCTCGAAGCTGATACCCAACTTCTCGAAAGAGGTCTTATCATCCTGCAAATCCTTCAAAATTTGCAATAACTGGTCAGACAAATCGTTAACGAAATCGGCAACTACCTCACTGGTAAACACCAACTTATCACGGCTGTTGTATGCCTCCACAACGCTCCGCAATCGCTCATCGAATTCCTGCGCCTTTACCTTATTGGTGCGTCCGTAACTACTGATAGCCTTACGAAGCAATTTGAGCAGGGCATTGAATTTTGTGATTGGCATTTTCACAGCATCCAATTCGGCTATGAATTCATCGCTGAACAGATCTACGGATTTGTTTTCATCCACTATGTTCTCAATGCCGGTGCAAGCAATGGCGTTACGCACCATTTCCTCAACCACACGATTCATAATCTCTGCATCCGGGGCATCGCCCTTAGTCTGCTTATAAATGATGGAGCGAATGGCCAAATAGAACTGTGCCTTGGTAGTCTCAACGTCAGTTAATTCGCCAGACGGGAAACAAATCGTGTATGCGCTCTTCAGTCTTCGGGAGAGCCCCATAAAGCGAGTTTCCATCTCCTTATTACTCTGCACATATTCTGCCGCCATATTGAGGCAGTTCAGCCGTTCCAAAGGTTCACCAACATAGAATTTGGTAGCATTGAAGCCAACGAGCAGTTCGTCTATCATAGCCAGGTGGTTACGGAAAATGCCCAGCGTAATATTCAGTTCATCAACCGGGCTTTCCTGTGCGCTGCCGTATTTTTTGACTGCCTCCAACATATCGTTCTTTATGCCGATGTAGTCAACCACAAGGCCCTTATCCTTACCATCAAACACACGATTTACACGAGAGATGGTCTGGATGAGGGTATGCTTTTGCAAAGGCTTGTCAATGTACATGACTGCAAGAGACGGCACGTCAAAGCCAGTGATCCACATATCCACAACAACGGCAATTTTGAAATTGGAGTTATTGTCCTTAAACTGCCTGTCGAGCATCTTGCGGTATTCTTTCGTGCCGCAAGCATCGAACAGGTCTTTTTTGTCATTGGCACCCTGTGTGGCTACAAGGTTGATTTTCGGCAGAGGCATCAGCTTGTCTAACTGCTCCTCGGTAAGTGCAGACTCATCCTCTGCACGATGCTTTTCACCCCATTCCGGGCGCACAGCGAGGATTTCCTGAAGCAAGCGGAATGCAACGGCGCGATCGGAACACACAATCATAGCTTTCTGTATGATTTCTGGCTTTTCGGCACATAGTGCTTCATAGTGGAGTACAATGTCTGCCGCCAGTTTCTTGAGCCGATCCGGGTGACCAAGGATTGCTCTCATCTGTGCCATTGCCCGCTGGCTTTCCTCGATTTGCTCCTGCGTAGAGCCTTGTTCAGCGCAGCGGTCATAATATTTCTGGATTTCTTTTGCCTGTTCATCCGAAAGGATAACACGGGCAAGGCGCGGCTCATATGCGATACGGACAGTAATACCGTCATCACTGGATTCTTTCATGGTATAGCTATCGACCACATCACCGAATACGGCAATGGTCTCATCCACAGGAGTACCGGTGAAACCGCAATAGGTAGCATTGGGGAAACTGTCACGCAGATACTTGGCAAAGCCATAAGTGGTGAATACACCCTTGTCGGTCTTTTTCAGTTTTGCACCTACGCCGGTCTGTGTTCTGTGAGCCTCGTCAGAAATGCAAATAATATTGCTGCGGTCGGAAAGCAAACCTGTTTTCTCGCAGAATTTCTGTATGGATGTGATATACACACCACCGCTGGGTCTGTCACCGAGGGTTTTTGCCATATCCGCACGGGACTCGATACTGCGAACATCACTCTCATGCAAGAACTTCTTTGCTGTGGCGAACAGTTCTGCAGTCTGCGTGTCTAAATCCTCACGGTCAACGATAATAACGATGGTGGGATTGTTGAATGTATCCGGGTCACGCAGCGCAATCATACGAGAAAGAAACAGCATCGTGTATGTCTTGCCGCAGCCCGTTGCACCAAAGTATGTACCACCTTTACCGTCACCGGCGGGACGCAGATGCCGTTTGATATTATGAAGCATCTTTTCAGCAGCGAAGAACTGTGGATAACGGCACACAATGGCTTCGCTCTTTTTGCTGTCATCTGGATAGAATACGAAATCCCGGAGTAACTGGATAACACGGTCTTTCGCAAAGGCACCAGCAATCAGCGTGAACAGCGAACTGATGCCGTTGGAAACCTTATCTTGGTCATTTGCCTTATTCCATGCGTAGTAATAGGGATACGGTGTGAAAATGCTACCCATTTTCGTGTTTGCACCATCGCTGATGACCGATAAGAGGCAGTATTTCATTAGCTTTGGAATGTCCCGGTTATAGCGGATAGTGATTTGCTCCCAGGCATCATACACCGTGGTATCCTCATTGATGGCCGACTTGAATTCACAAATGGCAATGGGGATGCCATTGATGAATACCAGAAGGTCTGGGCGGCGCAGACGCTCACCCTGTACGGAATACTGGTTGACCACCTTGAAGAAATTGTTCTTAGGGTTGTCAAAATCGATGTAGTCAATATGGAGAGCTACTTTGCTGGGGTCATCACGCACAAGGTCAAATCCTTCGTTGATGAGCCAGAAGGTTTCCCGGTTCCCACTATACAGCGGGGAAGCGGGGATCAGCTGCAGCCGATTGATGATTTTCTGCAATTCAACCTCGCTCAAGCCGTCGTTGGCATAGCGGGTCTGAATGAAAGTGCGAAGGTCATCCAGAAGCAAAATATCCTCATATTTTCTGTGGATACTTTCACCGTGGACATAGGTATACTCCTGCTGCTCAAACAGAGTAATGATGGCCTCTTCCAACTGTGCTTCAGTGAATTGACCCTTTATGAATGTATAGTCCACGCGGATACCTCCTTTACTGTAAATATTGGATTGCCAGAGCGATCAATGACAGGCAGCGGTTGAAGAAATAATCGTAATAACGAACATCCGTGATTTCCACTTTGTCGGTTTCGTGATGCCGGATTCTGTAGTCATTGCCGATCTTTGTAAGCGCTCTAAACTCCGTATCAAACAATGTAACATACGGTGCTTGTCCGGCAGCCATATCATTGACGATCTTTTCAGCGGACTTCGCCTTGTTCATCGTTGTGTAGTAAGTCTTAAGCCGCTCATAAGCGTCCCAAAGTTTCTCCACGGCATCCCGGATATCTGCCGGGTAAGGACTTCTGTGAAGCAGAATGGCTTCTTGCAGCAACTCACGGGCTCCAGCCTCTTTTACAGCGGCAATCGCAGACTCGACCGCCGGAGTGAGCGGGCTGTTTTCAACGATGCGTTCTACCTGCAAATCGGTATTCAATTCGTACAACAGACCGGTCTTCCGGAAAATGTCGTTGATTTCATCACGGAATTGAGCGCACACATTTCGACTGTTCTGACAAGTCAAATGATGATGACCGAAATAGCTATGAAAACTGCCAACGACTACATCACGGACATTTGCTGCAAAGAACTCAATGAGGTCAAGCAGTGCAAACTGGTCGTACTCATCTTCTTCATCATTGCTGCTGAATATGTTGTAATGAACAGTCGGAACGGCAATGCAATCAGCATTATCTCTGTATAAAGTCGGAATTTCGTACCGTAAATCCATGCGAAACTGCTCATGGTCGATTCCACAACATCCGTGTCCGTCCGGGCATTGTGCAGGATACTTCCATGCGATATTGTTGTAATACTTTTCGCAGCAATGGAGCAGCAGCGCATACTTTTCTATGGATATATCGTAGGTTTTAGCCACAGGTCTTCGCATACCGTGGCGCTCGGTATAATATGCCATACGACCTCCTTTTAGGCAGGTGCATCTTCCACGGAACCCTTAATCAAAATTGGACACAAATCTTTGATTTGTGCGAGTAATTGCTTGTTTATTTCCTTGCGCAGTAGATATACATTGAAAATATTCACAATGTACTGTTGTGTTCGTATGTCTGGAATGGGAATTTCTACATTACACATATCTTCGAAAGAGAAATTTTCTCGTGCAGATCCCCAAGAGTGATACCTCGCATATCTGTCAAACTCTTTTCGCGTCAACCACAAAGCAAGATACTCTGGGATGAGGTTGCTTGCGTCCACACAAAAAACTTCATATACTGGAGAGACTACAATATCTTCTCCAAAAGTGTTAACAGCAAAAGCCAATACTTTCCATGTATCAGTTGTCGGAACAAATGCAATCTCCTGCGGTTTTACTATTTTGTAGTTGCCGAGTTCATCTCTATTGACACGACTTTGCGCTTCGCGAAATTCCTTTTTCGTGCTTAGCCCCATTACTCTTTCGATGGTTTTGTCCGTATTCCTGTCATTTTTTTGCGTAATATATTTGTGAATTGGTTGGCACGGAATCCTCCTCCGAAGGGCTTCAATATAACCATCGCACACCAATTTTAAATCTTCCAGGCCCTGCTCGTAACTTTGCTGATTGGTAAGCATAGCATTGTAGATGGCAGCATATTTCTGCTGAATTTCAATGGGCGGCACGGGAATGTCAACTTCACAAATATCTTCCCAATTATAGAATTCCGTGGAACTACCCCATGAGTTGGTAATGACATACCGATCAAACTCCGGGCGATTAAAGAACATATATAACCATCTGGAGTTCAGTACGGTTTTGTAATTTTCTTTTATGCGAAAAACCACATAATCCTCCGTGCATATTACGGGAGCATCGGTGTCATTGTAAGCGATACTGAATTTACTGCCGTTACGAGAGGTTCGATGGTTAAATACAAATTCGTCAGGATGTACAATTTGAAACTTACTCAAATCTCGCCCCGCTAGATCTGCTTTTGTCGGCATCAACAGTTTTAGATTATTCACACCACGAACATCGTCTGCACCGTATTGTAAGTCCGAGTTTCTTACATCGCGGAGTTCGATAAATTCCCCCAGTTTGTGTTCAGTCAATGTCATATCCGATCCCCCTAAAAGCATCCTTGAGCATCGACTGAGACAATTCTTCGGATACCATCAGCAATCGCATTTCGTCCCGAATGCGGGCCATTTCTTTGTCATAATCGATATCCAAATCGTGATCAATAAACTCAATGTACTTGCTCGGTGTCAGTGCAAAGTCTTTTTCCTCGATGGAAACATCCTCCGGGCGTACCTTATCCTTCTTCAGGATTTTCACAGACTGGCAGAATTCCGGAACATCCGCATAGAGGGTGGTGTCCACACTCTGCCATGCATTATAGACCTTTTTGATATCTGCAATCTGGGCAGGTGTCAGAACGGTCTTTTTCTTTTTCTTGCCCTTATCGATTACAATTTCTTCGACATTCTGGTCCCAAGTACGCAGATCCATAAACAGGACTTCGCCTCGGCGGTCACGCACCTGGCGTCCGTTGACGGTACCGGCTTTCTTATTCATGTTCACGATCCACAGTGTGACGGAAATATCGGTGGTGTAGAACATATCACGGGGTAGAACGATAATAGCCTCGATCTTGTCGTTCAAGAGAAGCCGTTTACGGATTTCGTATTCGTCCGGGTCATTCAATGCTCCGTTGGCAAGCAGGAATCCTGCAATGCCGTGATTGACATCCAGCTTGGAAATCATGTGCAGAATCCAGGCATAGTTTGCATTGGATACACGGGGCACACCGTAACCCTTCCAACGGGGGTCATCGAGCAACTGATCTTCGCCACGCCATCCCTTGAGGTTGAAAGGCGGGTTGGCCATAATGAAATCGACCTTTTTATCTTTATGCAAATCCTCCGTGAAGGTGGAGGCGTTCTTCTCACCAAGGTTGTGGGAGATGCCACGGATAGCCAGATTCATCTTGCACAGACGCCAAGTCTCCTGTACGCTCTCCTGCCCGATGACAGAGATATTTTTGCGGTTTCCATGGTGGCTTTCTACAAACTTATGGGACTGAACGAACATACCGCCAGAACCGCAGCAAGGGTCATACACCACACCGCTGTAAGGCTCAATCATTTCTGCAATCAGCTGAACAACACAAGCCGGGGTGTAAAATTCACCATCTTCTTTGGTGCCGGAGGCAGCATATACCTGCAGGAAGTATTCGTACACACGGCCGATGAGATCTTCTTCGTGGAAACGAGATTCATCGATTTTATTGACCTCGTCAATCAGCTGTTTGATTTTCTCCTTTGGCGCACCAAGGGTAGCATACAGATTGAGGGAAAGGGCCCCCTTCAGCGCAGGGTTGCTTTCCTCAATATCTGCCATTGCCTGGTCGAGAATAACGGCAATATCATTGGCACCGGCATTCTTGACGATATAGGCCCAACGGGCAGTTTCCTTGAGGTAGAACACATTGACCGCATTATAGAACGAGGCTTTTTCCAAAAATGCAGGAATATCACCATACTGAGCAATCAACTCTGCACGGCGCTTTTCAAACTTATCACCGGCAAACTTTAAAAAGCACAGTCCGATGACAGCATCTCTATTTTTATCGGTACTGCCAACGCCACGCAGGGCCACACGGCAGTTCCACAATACAGTCTCCAAAGAAACCGTTTCTTCTTTTTTCTTGGCAGTTTTCGCCATGGTACATCCTCCTGTTTTCAAAACAAGATATTTCTCGTTTGTTCTCGGTTGTATTCTCTGCCGCAGCAGAAGCTGATAATCAGAAATTGCACTATAGCCAATTTCAGATTGTCAGCAACAAAAGGAAGAACTGTGCTTTTACGATCACAGCGCAGATGCTTCCTTTTGTTTTTCTTCGCACCGGTGTCAAACTGCATTTTTACAGTTTGGGTACCGCCGCGCGAAGAAAATTGCAAGTGTCCAGAGGGATGCAATCCCTTTGGCTCTGGGTTTCCAATAGGGGCGAGCAGCGCCCTGTTGGCACACGATTTTGCGCTGCAAAGTCTAGTGTGTTATACCTTTTGCGACCGCTGACGCTGGAAAGGGGCTGTCCCACGCCTGACAGGCACTTTCCGGCGGCAGCAGAACAGGCGGATTTTGTGACAGGAAAGGACACAAAACCAGGGATTTGCCATGAGCAAAATCCGACTGTTCGGGTGTAGGTGGTGCGGCTAAGCGGAGGTCAGCGACCGACGCTGTGCGGCATCACCGGGGGAGCAAAAGGGATATAAAACCCGCCGCAGCGACGTATCTCCGTGCCCCTAATACCACCACGGCAGCTCCAACCACACGTTATCCAAAGCAAGAGCTTCTGTTTTCTTTGCTCTGCTTTCGGACAGGTTGAAGTGCTGCGCCGTTTCCGTCAGCGGATGCCCAATATCATCATCGAAACCAAAGCGGTACCGGAGATACTGTTCCTCTCTGTCCTCGATCATGTACAGAGCGTGGTGAATATCATCAACCCGTTCCTGTGCCAGATAGACCTGCTCCGGCGTCTGTCTGGTGGGGTCGGCAATGAAATGATGCTTGCTCCGCACCTCGTCCTTTGCGAGTTCATCCAGCGAAATGATGTTGTTCAGATTCTTCGCCTCAAAGGACACGCTCTGCGAACGGATGTAATCGATCATGGCGTTCCGTATTGCGGGAGCAGCATAGGTCAGAAATAGATTGCCGCTGTCGGGATTGTAGCTCTCGATGCAGCCGAGCAACCCCAACGCTCCTTCCTGTACCAGATCATCAAGGGCAATATGTAGAGAACAATTCAGTTCGGGCGGCGTGTTCCACACCTCATGGGCTGTCTTTTTGACGAAGCGGAGATTCTTTTCAATCAGCAGATTCTGCACATCGGCATCGCCCTGCTTGGCCAATGCACAGAGTTGTTCATTGGTCATTTGATCCCTTTTCATTGTTCTTTACCGTGCCGGTCATTGCAAGAAACATCTGCTTGACCGCTTCTGTATCAATGCCGGGCAAATGGGAAACAGACTGTGCGACCGCCTCGCCGATCTGCTCCGGCGTGATTTTACGGTTTGGCTTATGCTGTCCCTTGGTCAACTCGGCATAAATCTTTTTCGCTGCTTGTGCGGTCAATTCCCGGGATGCCTGCAGATCGTTGCCGAATTCTTTCTTTACGGCCTGCACCGCATTCATAAACGACCGCTGGATCGCCGTCAGGTCTGCCTGATATACCGGGGTCTGCAATTTCTTTACGTCATCAACAGCATCAGGCTGACCTCTCAGCATACCGGCGACGGTTTTATACAACTGATTCTGTGCCGCAAAGCCCTTGGCGAGTTCGTCATCCAAATAACCGGAGATCAGATTGGTGGTGTTGGAAAACTCCGGATTTTCAAGCAGTGCATTGACCACCTGCGGATTCACTTTATGGGTATACAGATTTCTCGCCGCCTGCACCGACAGGCCAAGCTCGGAAATATCATAATTCAGGCGGTCGGGGACATCGACTTCCCCGAGCAGGAAGTCGGTGGAGACGTTAAACACACGGGCAATGCGGATGATATTTTCATCGCCCAGCTTGTCCGTCTTGCCGCTGATGAAACGGCTCAGCATACTTTCCGAACAGCCGATGCGAGCAGCAAGCTCAGCCTGCGTGACCTTGTTGGCTTTCATCAGGTCCTGTATGCGGTCACGGATTTTACCGGGAAGATATACGTTTTCATTGCTCATGCACCACACCTCCTTGCTCTATTTACGGTATCAATTAGCCGTTGTTACTTTCGGTACATTTCATCAAGTGTTTTTCCGTCTTTGTTCTTCCATTCGATCCATCCGTTGGTGCTTCCACCAAGCACAAACATTGCTGCCGAACTGGGAGAAGTAAACGGGACAGAAACATTCAGGATATGTTTGTCACCGCTGCAAACTATGTTCCCGTTTTGAATGGCGGTTTGCCGAAGCTTCTCAATATTATCTGAATGGCACTTGCGGCTCATATCAATTTCAGAACCTTCAAGAACTTCAAATTTTTCTCCATCATACACACCAAGTGCCTGGACACCATTGCGGGTAGTATGCAATGTGTTGGCTTCATTCAGAGTTGTTTTGGAGTTTTCCATTTTGTAACCCTGGGTTGCCATGATGAATTTGATTTCTTCATACACTTCCTCAATCAAAGGAAGATCATATTCATCAATCTCGTATTTGGGATTCACCGTGTTTTCAACCTTGTAGCGCTTCGCTTCAATTGCCTTACCGATGGCAAAAGCCTCAAGACCGCTGATCATGTCCAGAGAAAAGGTCTTGTTGTCAGCAAGGAACATGATTGCTTTGTTCCAGAAATCTTTTGAACGATTGTGGTCGTCCAATCTGCTGACTCCGTTTCGGGTCTGCCCAACATAGATCTGTGCAATCTTGTTGTCATCCGTTTCGCTGATCAGATAATAAATGCCAGGCCGATTGATACCGGTCAGCTTCTTGGCTTCTGAAAGCAACGGACGTGGAATGACATAGGTAGTCATTGTTGACAGGTGGCGGCGGATAGAGCGAATCCCATCCGGCTGACCATTGTGATATATAATCTCAAGCTTTTTACTGATGGCCATAGTATACTCCCCTTTACGCTTTCTTCTCCAATGCCAGCCCGATCAGCCGGTCTGCCTGATCTGCCATGAACAGCGGAATATTCAGCACATCATCATCCAACTTCAGATTGTCCAGGGAGAAGCGCACGCGGAGCTTTACCTGCCCCGGGAACAGCTCCTTGAATTTTCGCAGACTCCGGCTGGTGGTATTGGCTTCTGCCTTGACCTCCACCGGGAAAATATCATTCTCGCGCTGAATCAGAAAATCGACCTCATAGGGAGGATTGTTCTGGCTCCAATAACGGGGCATCACCTCAAATTGTGTGATGAGTGTTTGCAGCACATAGTTTTCTGTCAACGCTCCTTTGAACTCGGTAAACAGACGATTGCCCTCACCAAAAGCAGTCGGTGCAAGCTGCGCCAGACGGCGGAGCAATCCCACATCCACCAGATAGATTTTGAACGCCGACAGATCGTCATAGGCCGACATCGGAAGTCCCGGCGCGGTGCTGCGGTATACCTTGTGGACAAGCCGGGCATCCACCAGCCATTGCAGCGCATCCTCATACTCGCGCGCCCGCGCGCCCTCTTTGACGACCTTATAGATAAACTTTTTATTTTCCCGGGCAAGCTGCGACGGAACAGACTTCCAGATCATTGAGATTTTCGGGAATTCGCTGACATTCGGATGTTTGGCAAAGTCGCGCTCATATGCCCCGATAATTCCGGACAGAGCCTCCTGCATGGCCTCCACGTCGCGCGCCTGCGTCCACATGAGCACAGATTCCGGCATTCCACCCGTGACATAGTACATTTTGAGCTTCTCATACAGCGGATTGAAAAAAGCATCCGGAAGCGGTTCAAGCGTATCCACAGCATCCAGATAGTTTGCAAGATTCTCGTCACCGTTGGCCAGCAAAAATTCCGTAAATGTCATTGGATCGATCTGCATGAAGTTGACCTTGCCCACCGGGAAAGAGGACGGCTTTGCCAGTGCTATGCCCAGCAGCGAACCGGCACATGCAATGTGATACTGCGGCGCATTCTCGCAGAAATATTTCATGGAGTTGATGACCTTCGGGCAGTCCTGTACTTCGTCAAAAATGATGAGTGTCTTTTCCGGTGTGATCTTCTGTCCGCTGGCCAGCATCAGGTTTTGCAGAAGCCGGTCAACGTCCTTGGTCGTTTCAAAGAACTGCTTATACTCCTCGTGTTCATCAAAGTTAAAGTAGGCTGTATTATCATAATAACGTCTGCCGAATTCCTTGAGAATCCACGTTTTGCCCACCTGCCGCACTCCTTTGAGGATCAGCGGCTTGCGGTAAGGCGAGTTTTTCCATTCCAGCAGTCGTTTCAGGATCAGTCGCTCCATAGAATCCCTCCGTCACACTTTTCTTGGAGATTTCGCGTTTCATTTCACACTATTATTATACGCTCCTCGGACCAAAATAGCAATGGTATCACAAAAATTTTGGTTTTTATGATAATGGAATCACATTTTTATTGATTCTATTCCGCTCTTTCACTCTATCAGGGTGAATTTTCACTCCACATGGTGAATTTTCATGTTTGCCAAGCAGCAATATCACATTATTATAGCATGTTCCACCCTTACAAATCACACTTTTATGTTTCCGTCCTTCCGACTTGCATTTTCGCAAGAATTCGGGAGGGCTTTTTTGTTTTCTTGCACATCCGCCTGATTTTTTCGGTCTAAGACTTTTTCTCCGTATATTCAGATGACAAAGAGAATTTGTCAGAAAAATCGAGAGGAGAAATGCCTATGACAATTTTTGAAGCCGTCAAATCCACGGTCACGCCGAGGATGGCGGCGGAACACTTCGGGCTGAGCGTCAGCCGAAACGGAATGGCCTGCTGTCCATTCCACAATGACCGACACCCCAGCATGAAGCTAAATGAGGATTACTTCTATTGCTTCGGCTGTGGTGCTAAGGGAGATGTGATTGAATTCACATCCAAGCTGTTCGGTATCACAGCCATGGAGGCAGTGCAGAAACTGAGGGCAGACTTCGGTGTTCAAGAGGACAAGCCGTCCATCCTCACCAAGCTGAACTTGTACAGGACGCAGGCAGACAACGAGCGTCTTTGTTTCCGCGTTCTACGGGAGTATCTGCAAATCCTGCAGGATTGGAAGGTGCGCTTTTCGCCTCAGACACTGGAGGATGATCCGGACGACCGCTTTGTGGAAGCCTGCCATATGCTCGAATGTACGCAGTATATGTTGGATTTACTGACGATAGGTTATCCGGAAGAACGAACAGACTTGGTAAACGACATGATGAAAGACAACAAAATCACGCTCTTGCAGGATCACCTGCGAGAGATCAAGGAGGAATCGAATGAACAAACATGAATACACCGTCGAAAGGCCCTTTTGGTACGACGGTAAAATGGTAAATGAGGTTGGATTCTGTGAGGACTTTCTGCAGAAGCACCCTATGGTGCGTGTGGGCGGCAGCTTCTTCACCAAGGATGGTCGTATCACTGACGAGGAAAGTGTCCGCAAGGAAATCTATGAAATGCTTCGTCCTTATCTCAACTGCGGTCTTGCAAAACGGGCATCGGGACTTCTGGAAATGGTGAAGCTGGAAGCCTATGTACCCAATCTTCCGGTACACGAAGATCGGCTCCATGTTGCCAACGGTACGCTGTTTCTGAACGGTGAGTTCACCGATCAAAAGGAGTTCTGCCGCAACCGCCTGCCCGTCAAATATGATGCCAACGCTCCGCAGCCTGTGACATGGCTGCATTTTTTATCGGAACTTTTGGAGGACGAGGATGTGTTGACCCTGCAGGAGTATCTCGGCTACTGTCTACTCCCCACCAACCGAGGCCAAACCATGATGCTGCTCAAAGGCAACGGCGGCGAGGGCAAGAGCCGAATCGGCGTGGTGATGCAGAAGATGCTGGGCGATAATCTAAAAAATGGCAGTATCGCCAAAGTAGAGCGCAGTCCCTTTGCCAGAGCTGATCTGGAGCATCAGCTTCTGATGGTTGACGATGATATGAAGATGGAGGCGTTGAAATCCACCCACTATCTGAAATCCCTTATCACCGCCGAAATGCCCATGGATTTGGAACGTAAGGGTGAGCAGAGCTATCAGGGGCAGATGTACGTCCGGTTTCTGGCCTTTTCCAATGGGGATCTGGAATCGCTCTATGACCATTCGGATGGCTTCTACCGGCGACAGCTGATTCTGTCGGTGAAAAAGAAGCTTTCTGACCGGGAGGATGATCCCTTTCTGGCGGACAAGCTCTGTGCCGAAATCGAGGGGATCTTCCTCTGGTGTCTGGATGGTCTGCGGAGACTGATTGGAAATAACTACCGCTTCACCGAAAGCGCTCGTACCAGGGACAACCGCACGGAAGCCAAACAGGAAGCAGACAATGTGCTGCTGTTCCTGCGCTCGGAGGGGTACATCCGACTGAAAGCCGACAGCACCATTACTTCCGCTGATCTCTACGCTATTTATACCATGTGGTGCAATGACAACACCTATAAGCCGTTGGCCGCGCGGACGGTGAGCATGACGCTCAAAAAGCACGCCGATGAATTTGGCCTGGAGCACGACAACCACATCATGAGCCGCTTCGGCAAGCGGGTCAATGGCTTCTGGGGCATCGAGGCTCTGGTGACACCGCCTATTTTATGAGATCAAACACAGAAAACACCATCCCATCCATCCCAAGCATCCCTTATGGGATAGATGGGCGGATGGAATGGAACATTTTAAGTTCATTTAGAAAAAGGGAGAATTCAATGAAGAAACCATATTACAAGGAACTGCCGCTGTTTCACATCTATGACAGCAATCTGACCGGGAGTCAGAAGCTGCTGATGACGCTGCTTCTGATCGATGACACTTACGACATGTATACCCTCAGCTGCCTTGCAAAGCGACCCACAGAAGACGTGGTTTCTGATCTGGAGGTACTGAAAAAGCAGGGTTATCTTCAAAGCAGATGAAAACAGAAAAGATTTTTCCTGCAGGGCAAAATGATTTCACAGAACCGCGCTTCTCGGAATCGAGTACAGGCATTCTTGAAAAGTGTGCATCTGCACGGTTTCAGGAAGTGTCATGCGGTTCCGTAAAGTCGATAATACCCACCTGCGGACAGAATATCACGCCGCCAAATCTAATCGAATTTAGAAGCAATAGAATATTTCACCACACAGCAAAGTCGGTTTGCCAGAGAGTGCATCGGCTTTGCTGTTTTCATTTCCAAAATCAGGAGGAACGATATGAACATCAGAAATGAGATAAAGGCACAGATCGTCCGTGCCGGTTTCACCATGCAGGAACTGGTGGACAGGCTGGCCGATGAATACGATTGGAGCGACAGCGTTTCCAATCTCTCTGCAAAACTGCAGCGGGAGAGCATCCGATACAAGGAGGTCGTAGAACTGGCGAACGTGCTGGGCTACGATATCGTGTGGCAGAAACGGAGGGATAACCGATGAAAGCACAATACGCCATTCTTCGCTTTGTCAAGTACAAGGGCCCGGAGATCGGTCACATCGAATCACACAATGAGCGCACCAAAGAGAAATATGCCAGCAATCCCGACATTGACACCGCCCGCAGTCACCTCAACTTCCATCTGGTAACGCCGGAGCGTAAATACCGTGCGGAGTCCGAAAAACAGATTGCAAAAGCAGGTTGCCGCACCCGTTCCGACAGTGTGCGGGTGGTGGAAGCGCTGGTCACAGCAAGCCCGGAGTTTTTCAAGGGTAAGAAGAAATCCGAGGTCAAAGACTATTTCACCGAGGCGCTTGACTTCATTCAAAAATATCAATCGAAAGACACGATCATATCCGCCGTGGTGCATATGGACGAGAAAACGCCCCATATGCACCTTTGTTTTGTCCCGCTGACGGAGGACAAGCGGCTCAGTGCCAAAGAGATCGTGGGCAACAAGAAAAAGCTGACCTGGTGGCAGGACGAGTTCTGGAAGCACATGGTAAAGAAGTATCCCGATCTGGAGCGCGGCGAGAGCGCCAGCGAGACCGGGCGTACCCACATCCCTCCAAGGCTCTTCAAGGAGGCGGTGCATCTGACCCGGATGAAGGAGCAGATCATGGCGATTCTGAACGACAGCAATCCGTTAAACAAGAAGTCTAAGGCGGAAGAACTTGAAGCGTTGCTGGACAAGTATATCCCCAGCGTAGAGATCATGCGGACGAAACTCAAAAAGTACGACAAGACCTACAAGGAATTGACCGCCGAGAATGCGACACTGGAACAGAAGCTGAACTCCGCTTCTCGCGAGAGCATCCAGAAGAAGCTGGAAATCCAGCGCAAGCTCAGCGAGCTGGACGAGCTGCGGCGCACTGTGGATGCTATCCCGGACGAGGTCATCCGTGCTTATTCCGCGCAGCGATCCGCGCATCACAGTCGAATGAAACAGGAAATCTGAGGCAATAATAGGCATGAAAGCGAGGAATTCTATGGCAGTAAAAAAGAGCAAAAACGTCACCCCGGAGCAGCAGAAAAAAGCAATCGTCGAAGAAGCCTGGCTGAAATACTACAACCAGGTGCTGTTCGAGAAGGGCATGATCACAGAACGAGAGCGCAACCTGATGATCAACAAGATTGATGCCAGAACCACAAGGAGTCTGTCGAGATAATCACACCGCAAGAGGTCTGCATATTCCGCAGACCTCTTGCTTTTCTTTTCGGCATTGTGTATAATATAGATGATGATTTTACGAAATCAAGGAGAACGCTTATGGATATACACGCAGTGCGGCAGCAGCTCCGCACAAAAAGCATCTATGACATTCCGTTGCGGGTAACTTACTACGCCCGTGTATCCTCAGAATCGGATGAACAGCTGAACTCTCTGGAAAACCAGATCCGGTACTACGAAGATTTGATCCGCAAAAATCGGGCATGGACCTTTGTGCCCGGCTACATCGACGAGGGCCTTTCCGGTATCTCCACAAAGAAGCGGGAAAACTTCAACCGCATGGTGGAGGAAGCCGCAGAGGATCGCTTCGACCTTGTGATCACTAAGGAGATCTCCCGTTTTGCCAGAAACACATTGGACTCCATCCAGTACACCCGGCAGCTTTTGAGCTATGGTGTCGGCGTCTTTTTCCAGAACGACAATATCAATACGCTGGATGAAGACTCCGAGCTTCGCCTGTCGATCATGTCCTCCATCGCGCAGGACGAGCTTCGCAAGCTGTCCTCCCGTGTGAAGTTCGGGCATCAGCAGGCCATCAAGCAAAATGTGGTTCTGGGCAACAGTCGGATTTTTGGCTACCGAAAGGATCAGAAACGGCTGGTCATCGACGAGACCGAGGCCCCCATGGTCAGAGAGCTGTTTGAACTCTACGCCACCGACCAATACTCCATGAAGCAGATCGAGACGCTGTTCTGGGAAAAAGGCTATCGAAACCTCAACGGCAACAAGATTGCCCACTCTACCATGGCCAATATGATTTCCAATCCGAAATACAAGGGATATTATGTAGGCAACAAGGTCAAGGTGGTGGATATGTTCACCAAAAAGCAAAAATTCCTCCCGCCGGAGGAATGGGTGATGTTCAAAGATGAGACCGGCGAGATCGTCCCGGCTATCGTTTCCGAGGAACTCTGGGACAAGGCAAACGAAATTCTCAAACGCCGCAGTGAGGACGTGAAGAACCGGCAGGGCATCTGCAATCACGCGAATCTGCTGACCGGAAAGCTGTGGTGTACCCATTGCGGGCAGCCTTACTATCGCCGGGAATCCAGGGACAAAAGTGGAAACAAAAACAGCAAGTGGCTCTGCTCCGGCAAGATCAAAAACGGCGCGGACTCCTGCGGATCCTTTGCCATCTACGAGGAGGAAATCAAGCCCGTGCTGTATGAGGTGTTCCGTGACACCAAGGCTGACGCGGACGGCATGGTAGCGGAATATGTGCGGATGTACAACGAGCTGACCATCAACGGCGCCCTGCCGCAAAAAATTGAGGAGCAGCAGAAAATCATCGACATGGCCAATCGGAAGAAAAACAAGCTCCTGCAGCTCGCCGCAGATGACAGCATCACAAACGCCGACTTCAAGTCCATGACCGCCGCCTGCAACGAGGAAATCCGGGCGGCAGAAGAAGAGATCGCGGAACTGGAACAGGCCGCACTGGAGGGTGAAGAATTCCGCCGGAAGATCGACGAGATCAGGAAGGTGCTTGCCAACGCCCAGCGGGATGCGGCAAACGGTGTGATCACGAAAGAGTTTGTGGACAAATATATCGACAAAATCTTTATCACGCCCACAGACGAGAATGCGCTTCTGCTGCAAATCAAGATCTTCACCGGCGAAACCACCGAAAAATACCTTCGCAAGTTCGAGCATCGTGTGGGTATCATCACCGGGGAACTGACCGAACAGCGGGAAAACCAAGTTGCTGCAAGGGGTTCAGAACCCTGCGTTCCTGCGGGTCACACGTTCAAGAAGATGATCGAAAAGTACGAGAACGATCTCAAGAACGGCAACAGATAACCTTATCCGAAGATAAGGGGCTGTTAAAGGACCCGGTGTTTTTAAACAGCCCTCAAAAACACCGGTCGGGAACCCGGCATTTTTGATGCGATCCCTATCGGTTTTGCCCCTGTGACCTCCGGGTTCAGGTTTTCTTGGAGGCAAAACGGGGCTTTCGGCAACAGAGACCAATGCCGTCGGGGTGTTGAAAAGCTCAGTATGAGCTTTTCAACACCCCTTTTGATATTTTGGTAAACCCGGACGGAGGGTCACATTTTTCTGACCTCGTCGGCTGAGCCGGCAAAGCCCTTTGACAGGGCGCGCACCTCGCTGCCGGTGCATATGATGTTCATTCCGCAGGCGACCGAGGCGCTGATAAGATCGCGGTCTGCGGTGATTATTCCCGAGCTTTTCCCGTGCTTTTCCGCCGCGGAGGAAACGGCTGAAACGGCGTTCAGCAGCTCCGGCGCGGAGAGCCGGTTGAATATTCCGAGATCCATCGAAAGATCCGACGGTCCCACCATAAGCGCGTCAACACCCGGCAGGGCGGCTATCTTCTCCGCGTCCTCAAGAGCGCCCTCAAGCTCAATCTGGATCAGTACCGCGGTATGACGGTTGGCGGCTTTGAGATAGCTTTCCACGTCCCCCGGCGCATATCCGCTGTGGGCGCGGCTTATCGATATCCCCCGGTTCCCGTCGGGCGGGTATTTGACGTAATCCACGACCCGCGCGGCATCCGCGGCATTTCTGACCATCGGCACGAGAAGACCGTCGGCACCCATGTCAAGATATTTGATGATCGGCTCTCTGCGTATCTCGGGGATCCGGACGACAGCCGATATTCCGTTTGCCCGCGCCATTGCAACGACCAACGACACCTGCGAGCAGTCATATGGTCCGTGCTCGCAGTCGATTATTACGAAATCGTAGCCGCAGTTTTTAAGAATGACGCTTATGTTCGGGAAAAAGACCTCGGAGAGCATTGTTCCGATAAGTCTTCTGCCGGAGGCTATCCGCTCCCTCATTTTTCCGTCCCCGCCCCGGTGATACCGTCAAGAGCCGCACGCGCGCGCATTCCGGCGTTCTTATGATGCTCTCTGAACACCTCAAGGCATTCCTCCTCCGTATCGCAGAGGATCGAGCGGACGAGCAGACGGTGCCGGTCGGCGAATTCACGGAAGAACTGTTCCTCATAAAGCGATATGCTTATCATGAAAAGGGTATAGAGCATCGGCGCGATGTTCTCGTAGCCCTTCAGTATATACTTGTTGTCCGACATTTCGATTATCGAACGGTGAAAATCGACGTCGAGCGCGAGTATTTCCTCCTGAGAAAGCCCGCTGAGATCCTCAAGCCGCGAAAGCGTTTCGATAAGCCGGGAATACAGCCGGGTCTTGCTTGCGAAAATCGTCCTGACCGCGGTCAGCTCATAGTAATTGCGCAGCTCGTAAAGGCAGTTCAGGTCATGCCCGGTGAATTCGGTCGTGCATTTGCATCCGTTGTCGAGCATGGTCACAAGCCCTTCGTTTTCAAGCTGCTGGATTATCTGCCTTGCCGGACTTCTGCTGATGCCGTACTTTTCGCAGATGGACTGCTCTGTCAGCTTTGTGCCCGGGGCATAATTTCTCATGATTATTTCTTTTCTCAGCGTTTCGAGGACGCCGGATGCCATTGCGCTCCTTGCAAGAGTGCCGTTGAAATAGGTAAACATACTTTTTTCCTGCCGTAATGCTCTTTCCCTCGCGGGAGGTATTTCTTTCTTACGGAATAATTATATCTCATCCCGCGTTGTTTGTCAATATCAAAAAGTAACATACAATAGCGACGGTTGACCAATTGTCGGTGAAAAATGTATACAATTACGGCAAAAGTATTGACAATTATCGCGATGCATGATATAATGAAACGGAAGAAAATCTCCGGATAAGCCGGGGAGGTTCAAACGTCAAACCTGACACCGAAAGGAAAAACGTATGAAAAAAGAAAAAACGGAATTCCGGACTGCGGCTGAAAAGCTTGTTTCGCAGATGACCGTTGATGAAAAGATAAGCCAGCTCCGTCACGCCGCCCCGGCTGTCGGAAGACTCGGGATTCCGGAGTACAACTACTGGAACGAGTGCCTTCACGGCGTGGCACGCGCGGGTGAGGCAACCGTGTTCCCGCAGTGCATGGCAATGGCTGCGACCTTCGATGCGCCGCTTGTCCGGTCGGAGGCAGGGGCGATCGCCGACGAGGGACGGGCAAAGTTCAATGAATTCAGAAAGGCAGCTCCGGCGGCAAGATTTCACTGCCTGACCTACTGCACACCGAACATCAACATTTTCCGCGACCCGAGATGGGGACGGGGGCAGGAGACCTTCGGAGAGGACCCGTACCTCACGTCTGTTATGGGAGCGGAGTTTGTGAAGGGGCTTCAGGGTGACGGAAAATTCCACAAGACCGACGCGGAACTTAAGCATTTTGCCGTTCACAGCGGTCCGGAGTCGGAGAGACACAGCTTTGACGCCCGTCCGCCTCTCCGCGACCTCTACGGGACGTACCTCCGCGCGTTCAGATACTGCATCGAAAAAGCCGACGCGGGGATCGTTATGTGCGCCTACAACCGTTTCTTCGGAGAAGCCTGCGCGGCATCGGAGCGTCTCATCGGGAAGATACTCAGAGAGGAAATGGGCTTTGACGGGCTTGTCGTATCGGACTATCTTGCGCTTGACGACCTGCACGGCGGGCATAAGCTGACCTCCGACCCGGTCGAAAGCGCGGCACTTGCGCTGAACAGCGGGCTTCAGCTTGAGTACGGCGAGACATGGAAGCATCTGCGCGAGGCATACGACAGGGGGCTTGTCACGGAGGAAAAGATAACAGAGGCGGCGGTGAGCGTTTTTGAAACAAGGTTCAGGCTCGGGCTGTTTGAAAAGACACAGTTTGACGACATTCCGTATTCGGTCGTCTGCTGCAGGGAGCACCGTGAGCTGAACCTGCGCGCGGCAAGGGAATCGATCGTCCTGCTTGAAAATGACGGCATTCTTCCCCTGAAAAACGTGAAGAACCTCGCAGTCATCGGTCCGAACGGCGATTCAATGATGTCTCTTCTCGGAAATTACAACGGCACGCCGCTCCGTCCGGTGACACCGAAGGCCGGAATCTGCCGCGCCTGCGACGAAGCCGGCATCGGCTTCCGGTATTCCGCCGGCTGTGATTTCAGGAAGCCTCAGCCTGACAGCGACGGCATTACGACAAAGCTTCTCACCGAGGCGGTCGTTGCCGCGGCTACCAGCGACGCCGTCATTCTCTGCGTCGGGCTTAATCCCGATATGGAGGGCGAGGAGGGCGTTGCCTCTGACAGCGGAGTGAGAGGCGATAAAAACAGCCTTGAGCTTCCTGCCGTGCAGAGAGAGCTTCTTGCCGCGATAGCCGCGACCGGAAAGCCGATAATCACCGTGAATATGTCCGGCAGCTGCGTCAGCCTTTCGGAGTTCGCGAAAAGCTCGCGTGCCGTAATCCAGATGTTCTATCCGGGTGAATGCGGCGGAACGGCGCTTGCCGACGTGCTTTTCGGCAGACAGAACCCCTGCGGAAGACTTCCCGTTACCTTCTACAAAAGCACCGGCGACCTTCCCGACATCCGGGACTATTCAATGAAGGGCAGAACCTATCGCTTCTTCACCGGTGAGCCGGAATATCCCTTCGGCTACGGAAAGAGCTATACAGAATTTGCCTACTCCGATGCCGCGGCGGAGAGAGACGGCGATGCTGTCGTTATATCCGCAAACGTGACAAATACCGGTAAATATCCGGGCAGGGAGGTCACGCAGTGTTATGTCCGGCTTCCGTACGGAAATCCGGAGCTTGTGGGATTTGTCAAGACAGAGCTTGCGCCGGGAGAGTGCCGCCGGGTATCCGTCACTGTTCCGGTCTCCGGAACCGGATGGTACGGTGACGACGGCGCGTTTCATCCCATATCCGGGAAAACCGTATTCTTCATCGGCGGTCATCAGCCCGACCCCGTCTCGGCACGGCTGACCGGATATGACTGCCTCTCTGTCGGTATTGAAGCCGATAACTGAAAGGAATCCCCGCACGCGAAGGAAGTCTTTCGCGGTGCGGAAGAAAGTGACAGGAAAATGTACATTGCAGCCGATATCGGAAGCAGCTTTGTCAAGCTTGCTCTTATAGATGACAGCATAATAACCGCCACCGAAAAGCGGAGGACAGCCCGCATTGACACCGGAAAGCCGTGGGAGTATGAATACGATGCCAATGGCGCGGTCAGCTTTATCAGGGAATACACCGACAGGGCTGTCGGAAACGGCATAAAAATCGACGGGATCCTTCTTTCTACCCAGATGCATGGCTTTATCCTAGCACGCGGCGAAAGGTATACCGACTATATCTCGTGGCAGGACGAAAGAAGTCTTGTTCCGTGCGGCGACGGCAGAAGCACCCTTGACCTTCTTCGGGAAAGGCTTCCCGCCGGTATGCTTGCGCGCGGAGGGGTCAGGCTGAAATGCGAGCTGTCTGTCTGCGGCGCGGCGGCTTTCTTCCGACAGTGCGGAGACGATCCCGGAGAATACCGGTTCTACACTCTCGGCTCCTACATAATCAGCCGGCTGACCGGGAAAAACATCACTCACATCACAAATGCAGCCCCGACCGGAATGTATGATATCTTCTCGAAATGCTGGAACAGCGGGCTTATATCGCTTGCGGGGCTTTCCGGGATGTCGTTGCCGGAGGTCACGGACGGAATGCCGGTCTGTGGGTATTATAACGGCATTCCCGTTTATCCCGACATCGGCGACCATCAGGCGACCGTTCTGGGAAGCGGGATAGAGGAGGGCATCCTCAGCATAAACGCAGGCACCGCGTCTCAGATGTCGATGATATGCGGCGCTGACGCAGCTCCGGGCGAAAAAAGCGAGATCCGACCGTTTTTCGGCGGGAAGTACATACGCGTGGTGTCAAAGCTCCCCGGCGGCAGAAGCCTTCAGGTGATTGCGGATTTCTTCGCCGACACGGTACAGAGCTTTACCGGCTCCCGTCCGGTCTGCGCGGATATCTGGAGGCATCTCGACAGTGCCTCCCCGTCCGAGGCAACCGATCTTGAGGTCAGCCTCGGCTTTTACCGCTCACTGCTGTTTCCCGGAGGGGGAATCACGGGAATTACACCGTCGAATCTGACGCCGGAAAACATCATCCGCGCCGCCTATACCGATATGGCGCGCTCGTTTCTGCGCGTTCTTCCGGAATTCGGGGACACTCCGGCAGAGCGCATCGCGGTATCGGGCAAGTTTGCTCCGGTGCTGATCGCAGTGCTGAAAAGGATCAGCCCCGAAAAAAGGGAGTACATCCCGGTTCCGGAGTGCGAGGCGGTTTTCAGGGGACTGAAAAGACTGCTTCCGCGCGACACCTCCGCGGCGGCAATGCTCCGGACGGTCTGACAACGCCAAAAAAATGCGGACACCCGGCGCAGAGCCTGAGATGTCCGCATTATTGTCCGTATAAGCCGGTCCTGCGGGATCAGAATATGCTGAACCCGACGACAACCGAGGCGAAGACTATCGAGACGATGGAAAGCAGCTTTATCAGAATGTTTATCGCAGGGCCGGCGGTGTCCTTGAAGGGATCGCCGACGGTGTCTCCGACAACGGCAGCTTTATGGGAATCGCTTCCCTTGCCGCCGAAATTGCCGCTCTCGATATGCTTTTTGGCGTTGTCCCACGCACCGCCGGAGTTCGACATGAACACGGCAAGCAGGAAGCCGGTAACCGTCGCTCCGGCGAGCATTCCGACAACTCCGTTCACCCCGAGAACAAGTCCCGCAATGACCGGAACGATGACCGCGGTGACCGCCGGCAGGATCATCTCCTTAAGCGACGCTTTCGTGCAGAGATCCACGCAGGAGGCGTAATCCGGGTCGGCATTTCCGTCCATGATCCCGGTGATCTCACGGAACTGACGTCTGACCTCAATGACGATGCTCATTGCCGCCCTTCCGACAGCCTTCATGGTCATAGCCGAGAAGATGAACGGCAGGCAGGCTCCGATGAACAGCCCGGCAAGAACGACGGGGTTCATTATGCTGAGGTCAAATCCGAAATCCGGATCGACCGTTTTTACCTTATCGATATAAGATGCGATCAGAGCAAGCGCGGTAAGCGCCGCAGAGCCTATCGCAAAGCCCTTTCCGGTGGCGGCGGTGGTGTTTCCGAGAGAGTCGAGGGCGTCGGTACGCTCCCTGACCTCCTTTTCAAGCCCCGCCATCTGCGCGATGCCTCCGGCATTGTCGGCGACCGGACCGTATGCATCGGTCGCAAGGGTTATTCCGAGGGTGGAGAGCATTCCGACCGCCGCAAGCGCGATCCCGTAAAGCCCGCGCGACGTGCTGAACGGTATGCTTTCGCCGCCGATACTGACCGGCATTCCCGAAAGGAAGAACGAGCCGAGCAGGCATATCGCCACGATGACGACCGGAGCGACGGTTGACAGCATTCCGAGCCCGATTCCGTCGATTATCTCGGTCGCGCAGCCGGTCTCGGCACAGCCGGCGAGCTTTTTCGTGGGCTTATATGAGTCGGAGGTGAAATATTCGGTGCATAGCCCTATCGCAACGCCGGAGACCAGCCCGAGAAGAACAGCTCCCGCGATTCCCGCAAAGCCCCTTCCGAGGGCAAAGCGGACTATCGGATATGCGGCAAGCGCGATTATCACCGCAGAGAGATTCGTTCCCCTTCTCAGAGCCGCAAGCAGCGACTTCTGGGAGGTGTTTTCCTTTGTTCTGACAAAGAACGTGCCAATCACCGAGGCGATGACGCCGACCGCGGCAAGCAGGAGCGGCACAAGCATTGCCCGCGTTCTGTCAACCGCCGCAACCTCGTTGAATGCCGAAACTCCGAGAGCCGATGCCGACAGGACGGAGGAAACGTACGACTCGTAAAGGTCGGCTCCCATTCCGGCGACGTCTCCGACGTTGTCTCCCACGTTGTCCGCGATGCAGGCGGGGTTTCTGGGGTCGTCCTCCGGTATCCCCGCTTCGACCTTTCCGACAAGGTCGGCTCCGACGTCGGCAGCTTTCGTGAATATTCCCCCGCCGACACGGGCGAAGAGCGCCATCGACGACGCACCCATACCGAAATTGATCATTGCTCCCGAGATCTCCTCTACCGGCAGACGGAAGCCCATCTTAAGAATTATATACCACACCGAGATGTCAAGAAGTCCGAGTCCCACAACAGTCAGTCCCATGACCGACCCGGCGGAAAACGCGACCCTCAGCCCGCCGTTCAGGCTCCTGCGGCAGGCGTTGGCAGTCCTTGAGTTTGCCGCGGTGGCGATCTTCATGCCTATAAACCCCGACAGTGCCGAGAAGAACCCGCCGGTCACAAAGGCATACGGCGCAAAGCGGTTTATATACCCGAAAAGCGAAACGGTAAGCAGAAGGACGAACATGAGAATAAAAAACGCTCCGACAACGCGGTACTGTCTTTTAAGGTAAGCTCCGGCACCTTTTCTTATCGCGCCGGATATTCTTTTCATCCCGTCCGTCCCCTCAGGGCAGGCAAGAACCTTTTTCGCAGTCAGCACAACGTATATCAGAGCAGCAGCAGCCGCGGCGAGCACTACTATGGATATAAGATTCCCATACGTCGCCTGTCCGTTTCCGCCGGTGTCTCTCAGCCAGTTTACAATCGCATTCATTGTTTTTCCTCCGGTTGATAGATTCTATGTTATTATAATATCACACTTCGTGTTAAATTGCAACTGTAAATTTCACATTTTAGTAACACTTTTGCGTGCAAATGTTGCACCGAATGTTATCTTACTGGGCAATACATCACTCCCGGGAGAAAAAATGTTATAACGAAAAAAACGGGGCTGTTAAAAAACATCAGGTTTTTTAACAGCCCCTGAAAAATCCGGGTTCACTTAAGCCGTCTGCCGCCGTTATCCGGGCTGTCTCCGCCGGGGAGCGACCGGTAGCGGTTCTTTTTGACGAATTCGCGCTTTGCCTCGTTTTTTTTGCGGGAGCGCGATATCGCCGTGCCGAACACGTAGATCAGCGCGCACACCGCGACAGCGATGAGTATTGCCGTGAAGAACGGCGTCCGCATCAGCTGACCGACCCTGTCAAGCACCGTCAGACCGCCGTCTGCGGTTATTCCGGTCCTGACAACGAGGGGCACCTCGCCGATGAATTCGCCCATATAGGTGACTCTCAGCATACCGACCTCCTGCCCGGCCTGCACGGGGGCTGTGAGTGTCCCGGAATCAAGAGTCCATTCAAGCTTTATGTCATTTTCGCGGTCGATATCGTTCGGAACGAATATCTCCACCGGGTGCTCGGGGAGAAGCGCAACGTTGTCGATCCCGTCGGCAAGGCGCACCGGGATCTGACAGACCGGGGTCGAGCCGTCGACAGCCTTTATGTAGGAAAAATTGCCGTCTGCCCATTTAAGCAGCTTTGCCGCCTCGACAAAGCCGTTCATTATGTATTTATACTCCGCAGGCGTGACCACGCTGCCGGTTTCGTCGGTGACGGCAGGGGCGCTTTGGATCCTTGTCGTGTCGGCACCGAGCACTATGGCGATATAATTAAGCCCGTCGTGCTGTGCAGAGGCGATCACACAGAAGCCCGCCTCGTACGTCGATCCGCAGATCATACCAGTCGCCATCGGCAGGTAATAATCCGTCGTGACGCGGGTGCTGACAAGATAATTCCGTGTGCCGAGAGAGCGTGCGCCCGACATATTCGTCGCGTCTATGGTTATCCGTATGCTTCCGAACAGCTCGGAAAGAAACTGCTTTGTCGCCGCCAGCTTTGCAAGGATCAGAAGGTCATTTGCCGTTGTCACCATCTCGCCGTCATGAAGCCCGGTGGGGTTTGTGTATACGGTGTCCTTCATCCCGAGCTGATCCGCACGACGGTTCATCTGCCGGACAAATTCCGGAACGCTTCCCGAAACCGCCTCCGCAATGACAAGCGCGGCATCGTTCGCCCCGGCAAGTATCGTCGCCCCGACAAGATCACGGAATTTCAGCTTTTCTCCGATCATTATCGAAATATGATTGCCCTCGACGGCACTTATCGCGGAGGCTGATGCGGTAATAAGCTGATCGGCGTCTGTTTTTCCGCTCTCAATGCTCTCGGCGGCAAGGACGACGGTCATCAGCTTTGTCAGCGCCGCCGGATATACCTTTTTGTCGGCTTCCGACGAGTAAAGGACCCTGTCCGGCTCGGTGCAGTACACAAGCGATGCCGCAGAGTGAGAAAGCCCCGGATCACTGACCGCGCATACGGGGAGAGATGAGAGGAAAACAAAAAGTACTGTCAGCAGGAGAATAAAACGTTTCATAAAATCATTCGGAATACTTCGGGACGGAACGGAAAAGCCGTCGGGGACGGTTGTCGGCTGTTTTTGCCGGACGTTTTTTATACGGGAATATTATATCACAGTTTATACGGGGTTGTCAATGAGGCGCGACTTAAATTGACGGGTTCCGAAATCTTATCTTGACCGGCTCTCTGTCCGGTGGTATAATCATCGGTAAAGAAATACCGAAAAGGCGGCGTAAAATATGACTATCGATTTCCACACACACTGCTTTCCCGACAGCATAGCCGGGAAGGCGATATCAAAGCTTTCAGCGGCGGCAGGCTCGGAGCCTGTTGCCGACGGAACGGTATCCGGGCTTATCAATGCCGGAAAAGCGGCGGGAATATCGCTTTCCGTCGTCTGCAGCATAGCGACAAACCCGCATCAGGAGCATAAGGTCAACTGCTTTGCCGTGTCGCTGAACGACCGGGTGCCGGAGGTCGCTGCCCTCGGCTCGCTCCATCCGGACAGCGAAAACACGGAGGATGAGCTTGACTACCTCGCGGATCACGACATAAAGGGCATAAAGATCCACCCGGAATATGCCGGATATTACATCGACTCCCCGGAGTGGGACAGAATTTTTTCCGCCTGCGAAGAGCGCGGCTTTTTCGTCGTGACCCATGCAGGGCGTGACTTCATCTCCCCTGACAGGATCGCCGTTACGCCGCAGAGACTGGCAAAGGTCCTCGACCGGCACAAAAACCTGACCGTCGTTGCCGCACATCTCGGCGGGAACCGGCTTTGGGACGATGTCCTGACACACCTCTGCGGACGGGAAAAACTGTATTTCGACACCGCGCTTATCGCCCGCGAAGGAATCAATCCGGAAACCGCAGAAAAGATAATTGCCGCACACGGCGCGGACAGAATTCTTTTCGGCTCCGACTGCCCGTGGTCGTCCCCGGCGAAGGAGCTTGAATTTGTGCTCTCCCTCGGCCTCGGAGCGGAGAAAAACCGTCTGATCCTTTCGGAGAACGCCGAAAAACTGCTGTTCGGATGACAGCCGCAGCACGTCAGGCAAAAAAGGGGCTGAGCCCTTTGCTTTACTGAAAGCAAATGACTCAGCCCCGTCGTAGAACCCTGGTCGGCTGTAAGCTCTGTCTGCCCGACAGAAGCACATCATCCGGTGCTTTTATGCGGCTTTTCCGTTAAGCCCTTCAGCTCCGGCGGATTTATCAGAGCCTTTCCTGCGTCTTCGCAATGATGCTTCTGTCTGTCGCATCAATGCGATAGGTCCACTGTGTCCTTCCGTCGTTGAACACGAAGAGATAGTACGGAGTTTTGATCCCGCCGTCCACAAGCTCCTCGGAGGTAAACACGATCCTGCCCGTTTCGGAGCATCCGGAATCCTTCACTGCGGTTTCCCTTGCGACCTCCATGTAGATATAGCGCCGGCTGTAGATCACCTCACCGGTCTTTGCGTCGATTTTGTAGCTGTACTGATACTTTTCGGTGTGGAACTCCAGTACCCAGCAGGGGCGACCCTGATTGCGGCTCAGCTCCTCCTTTGTGAAGACAACCCTCTCGGAGACGTCAACGGCGGCATCTGCCAGCGCGATCTCCTTTGCCTTTTCCAGCGGCACGAACAGCGATTCCTCGTTCTTTTCAAGGATAATTCCGAGCACCGCGTCAATGTGATAGGTCCACTGTGTCCTTCCGTCGTTGAACACGAAGAGATAGTACGGGGTTTTGATCCCGCCGCTCACGAGTTTTTCTTCCGTGAATACGACCTTTTCCGTGCAGCCCGCATCGCTTATGGCGATTTCTTTTGCTTTACGTATATCGATGTGGTATTCGGAATAGATCACCTCACCCGTCTTTGCGTCGATTTTGTAGCTGTACTGATACTGTGCCGTATAGAATTCCAGCTCCCAGCAGGGTCTGCCCTGATTGCGGCTCAGCTCCTCCCTTGTGAAGACGACCTTCACTTCGGAAGACGATTCGCTGATGCCGGCGTCCTTCAGGGCAACAGCTCTTGCTTCCTCCAGGGATATGAACAGCGCGGTTTCGTTTTTGGCGAGTATGTCGCCGTTTATCGCGTTAATGCTGTATGTCCACTGCGTATTGCCGTCGCTGAACACAAGGCGGTAGAAGGGATATCTGACTCCCTCGTCAATCAGCCTTGCCTCGGTAAATGTAACCCTTGAGGTACAGCCCGCGTCGTTCAGGGCAATTGCCTTTGCCTTCAGTATTCCGATGTATCTTGTGTCGATAACGACCGAGTCAATCTCTTTCTGCAGCCCGACAAGCTCGTCCAGCGGCAGCTTTGCAAGGGCTTCTGCCGGCAGGCCGCTGCTTTTCAACGCGTCACCGACGAGCTTCGCCCTTCCCTGTGAAATGCCGTACTTTTCGGCAAGCGCCGCGGTGTCGGCACTGTCGGCTCCGGAAACGTAAACCAGGGTGTGAACGGAGGTTTCTTTTTCAAGCACCAGCCGCACATCTTCAGCCACCGCTTCCCTGAGCCTGCCGTTTTCGCTCAGCTGTCTGTCGAAGGAAATCAGAACCGTGTCGTTTCTTTCCATATCCCCGCCGATTCTGTACGCGGCAAGCGTGAGGGATATGGCATTTTTAAGCCGCTCTCCCTTCAGCTGTGCTTCACCGAGCACCTCCCTGGCGTCATCGTTCAGAAAACGCACCGAGCTTACATTTCCGTTCCTTGTGATTGTATACTCTACTCCGGGATTGATCTCCATCGTCACCTTCCCCGCTTCCCGGTTTCCGAGCGAGATCGGGGTAATGACACCTATGCCGAGCATCAGAACGAGACACGCCGCCATCGCCGCGATCCGTTTGTGACGGAAGCTTTTGCGGTGAACCTGTGCCTGCGGATCGGCTTCGGAAATCAACCGGTCATCGATCTGACCGATTGCGTTCAGCAGTCTTTCGCTTTTCATAAGTAAACACCCTCCTTTTCAAGTTGTTTTTTCAGTTCGCTGCGCATACGGAACAATAAAACCTTAACGTTGCTTTCGCTCATTTCGTATGAATCCGCAATTTCCCGTATCGTGCACAGATACCAGTAACGGCGGATAAAGATATTCCGGTTCTTCGGGGAATCGGCATACAGAAAGCGATTGATCACGGATACTATCACGGCATCCTCCACCGCCTGCTCCACTCCCGCATTGTCGGGGATGCAGTTTTCCAGCTCGGACAGAGCAATTTCAACCTGACCGGAGCCCCGTTTTGCGACGGAATTGCGCTTCCAGCGGTTCAGTGCGAGATTGCGTGTGATTTTCCCGAGATATGCCGCAAGATTATCCGGCTTTTGCGGCGGAATGCTGTTCCACGCATTCAGATATGTATCGTTCACGCATTCCTCAGCGTCCGGACGGCTGGACAGAATGTTGTGAGCGATGGTGTGACAGTACCTGCCGTATTTTTCCGCGGCTGCGGATATCGCATTTTCCTTTCTGGCAAAAAACAAAGCGATGATTTCATTGTCATTCATGTTTTCCTTCCTTTCCTCGCGCAGCACCCTTCACCTTTACAGACAACAAAAATCCCGTTGCGTTACAGGAATACAAAGAAAAAATTCATATTCCCGGTTTTCCGGCGGGTTTTATCTGATTCTGAACAGTATTCGCTGTTTTTTCTTCATGATCTCATCGCGTGAGAGAAGATAATCGGCATCGAACGGAGTGAATTTCATACCGTAGGCATCGAAGCCGCCCTGTCCGTCGGGAACTAGGTCGGAAAGCGATATCTCTCCGTCGAAATCCGCGTCGGTGCCGAGGACGGGTGTGCCGTACTCAAGCGTGCTTTTCATGCCGGAACCGTCTGCACGGAACGGCGCGGAGCGGGAGCGGGAAAGCAAGACCGACGCGCGTTCCGGCATTCATTTTTATACAGGTGCAGACAAAGCAGCCGTCATTCTCCGGAGTGACGGCTTTTCCGTTTACGGTGAGCAGGGGGTCGGTCGCCCATTCGGGAAGGTAGATGCGCAGCTTCACCGTCTCTCCGCCGCCGCGGAGGACCTCAAACGAAACGTCCCCGGAATGCGGGTAGCCGGTTCTGACCCTGACCTCGGTTCCGGCGTCCGGCGTTGCCGTAAAATCGAAGTAAAACGGCAGCGTTATCGTGTTTTCCCCGCAGGCAAGCGCGTGTCTTGCCGGATAGCCCAGTCCCTCGGCGCCGCGCATGGTACAGCACCAGTATGCCTCGTAAAAGTCGCCGAAAACGCCGAGAATGCCGTCGCGTCCCGTCATATCGCAGCCGAAACCGCCGTTCTCTCTCTGCGCCCGCATAAGCGCGTTGTGCCATATACTGTTTGCCATGTCGAGATACCCGCGTTTTCCGGTGGCATCAAAGAGCTGATTTGCCAGCATGAAGGAATCGACGATACCGCACGGCTCGGTGTGACCGGCACCGAGAAAGTTATTTATGTTGGCATAGTGGACCGTCATTCCGTAATTCACAAAGTCCGAGAAGAACTTTTCGGCAAGGTCAAGAAGAGATCTGTCCCCGGTAATGCCGTAAATGCGCATCACGCCGCGCATACAGGTCAGAGTTGCGTGGGTCTGAAGCCCGGCATTCACATAGTCCATCCGGCGGAACCCGTCAAGAAGCGCCGAGATAAGCTGACCGATCTGCGTGTGCAGCGGCTCCTCGGTTATCATTTCCCACGCCTGACCGAGAGCGTCAAAGCACATGAAAATGCACCCCGTGTCGGAGGAAAGCCGCCACTCGCGGAAGGAGCCGGCGGTGTGTCCGATGACAGCCCTGTCGGAGGCGGTCTCGCGGTCTGCGGCGGAGCAGGGATAGTTCTTAAGATGCGGAAGTATCGGGAGATAGAGCTTTCTTATTATCCCCTTTACGGTGTCGAGGTATTTTTCCTCACCGGTAATGCGGCAGTATTCCATGAATGCCCGCATAAGCCAGTTCTGAGCCGAGTGCATCTGCTCGTTTATGTCGGAGAGGTTCAGCCTGTCGCCCTCCTCGCTCCGATACCCCTCGTCGTTGAAAAGGGAGTATATCCAGTCGATAAGCTCCTTAAGAAATGCCGAATCGGTGCGGAGAGTCTCCTCATCGAGGACAAGCGCAAGCATTGCGCGCCCCTCCCAGTCACCGGGCCAGCCGGCACAGCGGCACTCCCCGACTCCGGCAGCGCCCGGACGGTATATCCGGTCGTGCAGCCGGGAGAAGTTTTTTATCACCCTGCACCGAAGCTCGCCTTCGGTTTTTACGTTTCTGATATCGGTATATTTCATTGTCTGATTCCGTCCTTCCGGGCAAGCCGGCTTTTTCCGCTCCGGCATTGATCTGCCCGGAACCATTATACCATGCTTCGGGTCGGCTGCTAAGACGAATTTTCAAACAAAATAATGCAATTATCACACAACCGGATCACTCCCCGCTTATTGCATGACTCTCGCTCCGGTAATCGCTTGAGCCTTCGTCGGGGCGGCGGTTGCGCCAACGCTCCGGGGATTCTCCGGTTTCGGAAATAAAGGCCTTGTAAAATGTAGACATATCGCCGTAGCCGCACCTGCCGGCTATTTCCTGACAGGACAGTCCGGTGGAGCTGAGAAGCTGTTTTGCCTTCTCTATCCGCAGATGGATTATGTGGCGGTAGGGCGTGACCTGATATTTTTTCCGGAAAACACGGATAATGTAGTTCCGGGAGTAGAAATACTTCTCGCAGAGCGCTTCAAGCGTCAGCCCGGAGGCATAGCCGTCGATTATATCGCGCATTATCGATTTGGCAAGATAGTCTCCCTCCGACATACTCCCGACCGAGTACATTCCGGCAAGAATGTGGCAGAAGAGCGCCTCCTCCTCTATCACCGGGACGCTCTGACCGTCAAGACGCTTGTCGCGGAGCTCAAGGAGACGGTTTATGTACTTGACGGCGTCCTTGTAATCGAATTTGCCGGAAAGCGGGATGCTCTGTGCCGGGGACGAATAATCGCCGTTAAACAGAACCGAGAAGAATTCCGTGTGACTGCCGCACCACTCCGCCGCGTCGCCGGCGCGGAGTATGAGATATCTCCCGGCGGTCATTTTCTTCTCTCCGCAGGCGAGAGTTCCCCTGACGGTGAGAATAAGTGTGTCTTTTTCCGGGTCTGACTTTATCCTGCGCCCTTCCGCGCAGTCCTTTACATAGCTGCAGGAAACGAATTCCGGCGTTTTTTCAAGATTCAGCACGTTTTTTCTCCTTGCAAGGCAGATAATGTTTAAATTCAGTATATCATATAAGTGTGATTTTTGCAATATATTGTTTGATGTTTGATATGTACAAAAAACCGCTCCGGTGATATCCTTATTATGAGCAGTTCGCAGAAAAATACCGCACGTCGGTTTTCTGTACCGCTGACGGGGAACATAGCTGCGGCAACGATAATGCGAACCGATACCACGGAGGAAACAATGATGAAGAAGAGAACGATACGAACCGTGTCGCTGGCACTTGTCTGCGCATTTGCGGCGGTATCCGGTGCCTGTGCAAAAAAGGACCCGTTAAAGCCCTCGGGGACAACGTCGGGCACAGCCGATACATCCGACCCGTATGAGGCGCTTCCGGATGCGGACTATAACGGATATGATTTCAGGGTGCTGATAAGGGACGATGACTGGATCGTTGCGGATATGTTTCAGGACGAGCCGTCGTCGGACACCGTGCAGTCGCAGATATACGACCGGAACCGGAAGGTCGAGGGCAGATACGGCATTTCGGTCGTTTCCGTCCCGAAAAACGACGGGTTTACGGCGGTCGATTCGATTTTTGCCGGAGATGCCGACTACGACCTGATCCTTCCGCACGCGAGGTACTGCGCCGTTTATGCGGGCGGCGGTTATCTTCTTGACTGGAACACCGTTCCGAACCTCAACACCGGGGGAAAATGGTGGGACCAGAACGCAATAAAATCGCTTTCGATAAACGGGAAGCTGATGTATGCCACCGGAGATATCAGCTACTGGTCATACGGCGCAACCAATCTTCTGCTGTTCAACAAGGACCTTTTCACCGGGCTGGAGCTTGAGTTCCCGTATCAGAAGGTGCGGGACAACAGCTGGACCATCGACGACTTTGAGGTGCTTGTCAAAAAGGGAAGCAAGGATCTCAACGGCGACGGTCAGATCGATAAGGACAACGACCGCTTCGGCTATATGACGATCGGGTTTGTCGGCGACGTGCAGGCATATCACGCAACCGGAAACACGGTCATTTCAAAGGACGGCGACGACACGCCCTATATTTCCTACTACACCGAGCGCGCGGAGGACGTGTGGAGATGGTATTCAAAGCTGATATACAGCGAGTATTGCTATTTCCAGGATAAGCTCGTCTCGTATTTCGACACCGATGCGGTTGCCGGCTTCCGCGACGGGCGCAGTCTGTTCATCGACATCAACACCATAAACGTGACCACCATGCGCAGCATGGAAAACGAGTTCGGTATAATCCCGTGGCCGACGTATATTGAGGGCGAGAAGTTCCTGACGAACGTCGATGCGGGGCTTCACCTCTTCTGCATTCCGATAACGGCTGAGGATCCCGGAAGAACCGGGCTTATTCTTGAGGCACTCTGCATTCTCGGGAACCGGCACGTAATTCCGCAGTACTATGAGACGACCGTCAAGTACCGTGACGCGCGGGACGACGAATCGTTTGAGATGCTTGACCTGATCTTTGACGGGCGGGTCTACGACCTCGGATATTACAACGTCGAGCTTACCGGAGCTGTCGGAAAGAACGAAAATATCGCGAACAATTTCAAGTATCTGACCGAAAACAAGGTCTCGTCAATGGCGGTGACGTGGAGCAAATTCGGTGACATGGCAAATCAGTACCTGTCGGACTATCTTGACAAGCTGGCGGAGATGCAGGGATGAAAAAAATATATTCCGTTCTGCTTGCGGCTGTTCTCGGAGGAAACATGATAATCGGTACATCGGCAATAATTCCCGGGGTCAGCCCTGACATCGATCCGACGGTAATAAAGGACATGACCCTGCCGGAAAAATACGACCAGTCCTTCAGAGACGGAATGCCGTACGGCGTTTTCGTTGTCGGAGACGATGCGTCGTATTCCTTCGGCACGGCGACGGACAGACACGGCAATCTCTACACCGCATCCTTCAACCGGAGCGACGTTACGGTGAGAAAGCCGGACAAAAACGGCAGAATTTCGCTTGATTCTGAGACGGAAACGATACGGCTTGGCTGTCCGGGGCTGTTCTGCATTGCGATTGACGCAAACGGCGACCTGCTTTTCTCAAGCTGCACCGACAAAGACGGCTGGATCGGCAGGTACGGGATGAAGACCGGGCGGATAACAAAGCTGATAACCGGGCTTGTCCGCCCCAATCAGATGGCGGTTGACGGGAACAACAACGTCTATGCCGTCTGCGAAAACGGAAACATATACCGCTATAACGATGCCGACGGAAGCGTTGACACGGTGGCAGAGGGACTCGGCGGGCTTCAGAGCTGCACGGTTGCGGCAGACGGGACGGTTTATGTTCTGTCATACGGAGTTTTCAGTGACGATCCCATTGTCGGCGTGGCTTATGCCGGCGGGACGCTGTGGCAGATACGCGACGGCAGGGAACCGGAGGTCGTGTATGCCGGAAATCAGGAGTTTGTCTGGCGTGCAAGGGGACTTATATGCGACGAGCTCGGATATGTCTGCCTGACCGGAGAGGGCAACGCATGGGACAACGGAAACTCATCGGTCATTGCGCGGTTCGATCCCGGAACGCGGAAAATCGAAAAGGTGACCTCAGGGCTTGACTATGCGACGTTTATCGCATACGGAAATGACGGCAGGTTCTATCAGTGTCTGGCGCGCGACGATCTTGTCGTTGCCTGTTCGGAAAAGGCGGAAAAGGGATTTTCGGAGCAGGACGGCTGGAGCGACGGAATAAAGGTCATATCATACGGCGGGACGTTCGTTCCGGACAGCGGCGGGGTGAAGGTGAAGATCGGCTCGCTTTCGCTGTCAGCCGGTATAAAGACCGACGGTAAGCACGGGAAGGTCTGCGGCTGGATAAGGGTTCCGGCTGAGCTTCTTCCGGAGACCGACAACACATGGACCGGCGACAACAACGGCAAATATCCGCTTCCGCAGGCTTCTCTTTCGGGAAACGGGAGGGGAAGGTGCGCCGTGATGCCGGCAAGGACGCACACCCGCTCGCGCTGGCCGCTTCCCGACATTTACACGCCCGCCGCGGATTTCAGGGACAATCCCGAGGCTTATCTCGTGTATTTTGAGTGGACTCCGGAGGGCTCGGAGGAAAAAGCAGATCCCGACGAGTTCCGCGACACCGACAGGGCACCTGCGGGGCTGTCTTACGGCATATCGTCCGGAATATCCGGGCTTGAAAGGTCGCCGGCTTTTGCGGGAAAGTCCGACAGACGGACATACTCTCTTGATTTTTCGAAGGGAACCGGCCTCTGCACGGTCGGCAGCGGCATTTCGTTTGCGATAAAGACAGAAAAGAGCGGTCAGACTCCCGCTCTTACGGTTCTGGCAGACAATACCGGGGCCGAAGGGCGCGGGCTGAGGGCAATCTTCGGCACCGGAGGGCGGCTGAACGTTGCCTTTTCCGGTGGGAAACCGGAAATTACGGTTTTTGACGGGTATATCGGTTATGACATATTTGACGGAGAATGGCACACCTTCCGGCTGGAGAACAGCTTCGGGAAATATGCTCTTGTCATTGACGGGATAGTTGTGACCTGCGACGGCTTCGACGCGGCGGCGGATGAATACTGCTCCGGCAATGCGCTGTCGCTCCGGTTATCGGGAAGCGGCGGGCTTTCCGTCGGAGTCCGCGCGGAAGGGAAAAAAACCGCCGGCACTATCGAACCGGTTCAGAAAAAGCTCCCCGCAAAAAAGCCCGATGCTGCGGCGATCCTCTGCATCGCAGCGGCGGTAATGGCAGCAGCGGCGGCAATCACGGTCGTTGTGGGGAGGAGAAAGGAAACGTCTACTTTCTTTGAAAGAAAGTAGCAAAGAAGCGTACTGGGGAAAGAATTATTTGTTGGGCTTAAAGATAAAGGCAGCGCGGCGGAATCGTGCCGTGCGAGAAGTTGAGCAAACGGGTTTTGTTCCGAATACGGAACGTTTTCCGCTGTGCACTCCATCTCAGGCGCTGCCGCCACCGGTCGCACCCGTTCCCCCGGGGGTCTCGGGGGGCGGAGCCGCATTGAGTTCATTATGTCGCCGCCCCTTCCTGCGGCGACATAATGAATCTCACTTCGCGGCGCAGTCCCCTGAGCGGTCTTTCTTTTT
>ENA-OURV01000209-OURV01000209.1-human-gut-metagenome-genome-assembly--contig:-NODE-209-length-49792-cov-9.158715_pt1 | contig 49792 bp, 54 predicted proteins | sample MGYA00242141_ERZ509072 | MGnify/ENA primary metagenome ERZ509072 (study PRJEB26280, sample SAMEA2338763) | human gut metagenome | biome: human gut; feature: human-associated habitat; material: faeces... | reverse complement strand
CATACCGCCTTTTCTTGTTATCCAGCCCTCCGGCTGTATCGGTTGAGCAAAAGTCCGCGTGGGATTGATGTGGTATCTTTAACTTTGGGAAACTCCCGAATCCCGCCTTGAGAACTATGACGCGGAGGGGCGATACTGTCCCGAAGAGAAGGAGGTAATAAGGAAAAGATGAATCTTTATACCGAAGAAATAAAGCTGAAGGAAGAAAACAGACTTTTCTATTCCGATACGGGTGAAACGAAGGAACTCGGATGTATCGGTCATTTGCGTGGCGACTTCGGTCACGACGGGAAGGAGTTTTGGACAACTTGGTTTCCTCATGAAAACCATGAGAAGAATGATGAAGTTTTCAGAGAGATATTCGATCGGGTTATCAATCTGTGCCGTGAAAAAGGAAATCCCCTGTGTAGTCGCGGCGATATGAGAGCCTATTGCAGAGAGTATCCCGAATGTCGTTTGGAAACGGGTTATTCACCCACGTGGGGCTTCCGTATTCCGATGCAAGACTTTATGCTGTATTTGAGGTGCTGTCCCGATATCGTAGGCGATTACAACTTCTACGTTTATGCCTATGATAGGATTTGCCATTATGGAGAATGTTTACGTTGTTACACAGAACATAGAGAGCGCAGACGTCTTGCTTGCGCTGATAAGGGGCTTTGCAACGGGACTTATGCACGGCATCTGCACGGCGACGGTGGGATACGGCATTTCCTTTGTGCGTAAGTGCAAAAAACTGTTTTACACCGGCACTTTCGGTCTTCTCCTGGTCGCTGTCATTTACCACGGTATTTTCAATACGTTGGTACAATCTCCCTATCAGGCGGTCGGATTTTTCATGCCCATCGTGACCTATATTCCCGTCGTAGTATACATAATCAAGAAAAAAATTAAAATAAAATAAAAATTTTTTAAAGAATTTTCGCACAATTTCCGATTCGCTCGTATAAATAAGCAGAAGCGATAAAGGAGAGAGACTTATTTTATGAACAGCGCATAGTTTTTCAAAAAATTCAGCAAAATGATTTGCAAATTCGCCGATTGGCGCGTATAAAGAATCAGTAATACATTTCAAACAGAAAAAGGAGGCTCATAATGAAAAAAATTTCAAATTGCTTGTATTTATTTTGACTGTTGCGATGATAGCAGGCGTGTTCGCAATAACAGCTTTTGCGGAAGGTGAATCCGGCTCCAACGAGTTCAAGCCCAATGACAAAGGCGTAAAGGATTATTTGGTAACCATCGTAACAGACCCCTTGATAGGATCCGGAACAGACAATGACATATATCTGATCATAAACGGTACTAAAGGCTCCACTCCCGAGGTATGCCTAAACGGTCTTATCAGCGGTAACGCCTTTGAGGCAGGCGATACCGATGTAATCAATCTCATTGGTATGCCTGATGTCGGTGATATCGTAAGTATCACCGTGCGCAAGGACGGCGATGACGACTGGCATCCTCATACGATTGCAGTAAACGAGTCTATATTTGTTGTTTTCCGTGAAGTGGGTAATGAGACATTTACAAATGACAATCCCTCTACCGCTCGCCAGTACACAGTGACCGTTCAGGTATCAGGTGCTTCGGGAGCCGGTACAAACGATGACATATATATCTGTATTTTTGGTGATAAAGGTCAAACCAGCACATTATTACTGGACAAAGTCAATTACGATGACTTTGAAGCCGGAGACAAAGATACCTATACTGTGTGGGGCCAGGATGTAGGTACGATCAATGCTATCCGATTAAGCTGGGAGAATCCAAACTCCGATTTCGAGTATGACGATGATGTGCTCATAGAATACTGTGAAGTAGACGGTTTGGGATTCAACATAAATCGATGGCTTGGATCGGAATCTATCTGGTGGGCTGAAGCTTGGCCCTGCGAGCTTAAGGATTATGATATCAAGTTCCAGACAGGCACGTTTGACTATGCCGGCACGGACGTAGGCGTTTGGCTCAATATTATCGGAAAAAACGGCGATGAAACAGGATACATATATGTGAACAGCTATATTGACGGAAATGCTTTTGAAAACGGCAACCTGGATTGCCTTACCCTGAGAACGAAAGATGTAGGTGAGATCGAAAAGATCAAGATTTCTCCTTTCAACAATTCGTGTGGCTGGTATCTGGAGTATGTTGAAATTGATGGCTGTTTCTTTAATGCAAAGCAGTGGGTTGAAGAAAGTGATATTGAGCTTGCCGCCGTCACAAGTCGAACTTATGATGTGAGGGTTCAGACGGGCTTGTACGGCTCCAGCGGCACGGATGACGATGTTTTGCTGACTATTTTCGGTACAAACGGCTCTACGGGCGTGTTCAGGCTTAACGGCTATGTTGAGGACGAGGAGTTCGAAAAAGGCGGTCTTAACACCATGAAGCTGAAGGGCTTGGATGTCGGAACCATCACAGATATTCTCGTAAAGGTTGACGGTGGCGACGGATGGTATCTGGAATATGTCACGGTGGAAGGCAAGACCTATCCTGCACAGATGTGGCTGGAGTATTCCTCTGCCGAGCTGAAAGCTGCCGCTGTTACAACCCACTATATAAAGATAACCACAGCCGATAAATGGCTCGCAGGAACAGACGGTGACGTGTATATCGAGCTGATTGGATCGGACGGTCAGAGCACAGGAAAAATTCTGTTGGACGAAGACGGTAAGAATGATTTTGAACGTAATGAGTCTTTCGTCTATACCCTCAGAAATGTGAAAGATGTCGGAACCATCACAAAAGCCATCTTAAGCCTGGAGGATGGTGATGACTGGTGTGTCGGCAGTGTATCCATAGACAATGGAGAGGTTTATACTTATAATCAGTGGCTGGAAGAAGGCGAACAGATAACGATAAATCTTACCAAGGATACAACCTATTCCGGCTCCGGCTTTTTCAGCTTCTTCGGTTTTTTCGGCTCCATGGTATCGTCGGGTTCAATATGGATCATTGTCGGTATCGCAGTTGCTTTGGCTGCGGCGGCGGTTATTACCGTTATCGTGGTGAAGAAAAGAAAGAAAACAGCCGGCTGATTTGTATTCGAACAGAAAGCACAAGACAATGAGGTAAATAAATCATTCACAACCGATGAAGGGCTGTCTCATTAAGTAAGCCTCAACGAAAAAAACGGATACTCTTTACCAAAAAGGTATTGAGTATCCGTTTGCTTTTTTTGCTTTTCCGTTTCTGTGTTGCACTTTTGTTGCACTTCTCGCTGTATAATTAATCAAAAAGTCGAAGTAGATCAAAAAATACGTTTTATGACGTCACTTTTGGGTACGGAGCAGTTGCAAATGTATTTATGGGTGAACTTGAAAATAAGAGTGTTCAAATAGAAAAACGGATAATATTTATTGCAAAGGAGCAATGATATGATTGATGGGAAATTATTTAACCACCTGAAAGCCATAGGAGATATCAAGACCGTCATCTCGGGAGCCGAAAATCTGGAAACAGCGATTCGAGAGTGTGTACATATCATACGGGAATGAACCGATATCAACTACGACATGGAGTTGCCGAAAAAGATGTTTATATATAAAAAAGGAGAGAAAATGACCATACTTGCAGTCAGCAACAACAAGAGCTTGCTGGAGAACTTGTGCAACGGATTATCGAGTATACTTCCGAATGCCAACATTATTCGTGAGACCGACTCGCTTATGGCGGGCAAATATTCGTTTAATCATAACTTTGACATGCTATTTGCAGATGTTAATATGAAAAGAATGGGCGGAGTGGAGTTGATCCGGTTTGCCAGGCAGGAACATCCGGGCGTATTGTCCTATCTAATCGTGCCGAGTGGAGAGAAAAACGACTTTCCATTTTTGACTCCTGACGAGGTCACCGGGATCATAGAAGAACCGTTAACAAAAGCGTCATTGGAAAAGGCACTGGCACAAGGAGCATAATAAAAATCAAATCATTTATAAAGGAGCCAAGATATGAACGATAAAATCTTCCGAAAAAAAAGCATTGACAGAATGTCGTCGCCTGAACAGTTGAACGATTACATAAAGGTCACCAATCCCGGCGTGTGGATGGCACTCGCGGCAATCGTGATCCTGCTCATCGGCGTTTGCGTTTGGGGCGTTTTCGGAAAACTCGAAACGAAATTGCCTGTTGCGGCGGTAAGCCGGGACGGACAGACGGTACTGTATGTAAAAGAGAATGATTTATCCGCTGTCAAAGAGAATATGCGTGTATACATAGGGGACGAGACTTATAAAGTCACATCGGTGAGCTCGCAACCTGTGTCGGTTACCGAAGAAATCAGCGAATACGCAAGGCACACAGGGGAGCTGAGTATTGGAGAATGGGTATACATCGTGCAAATTGACGGAAATATGCCGGACGGAGTGTATCGGGCACAAGTCGTTGTGGACAGTGTGTCACCGTTGTATTTTGTATTTAACTGAGGCGACGTATGGAAAATAATAAAAAGGTTAAAATCAAACGTCCGCTCACGAAAGGCGTCGCCAAAGTCCCCGTCGTCATGCAGATGGAAGCACTTGAGTGCGGTGCGGCGTCGCTTGCCATGGTGTGCGCATATTACAACAAATGGATACCGCTTGAACAGATCCGCGTCGATTGCGGCGTGTCGCGCGATGGTGCGAATGCAAAAAATCTTCTTGTTGCCGCCAGAAGCTATGGATTTGTTGCCAAGGGATACCGATATGAGCCGGATGATTTGAAAAAGCACGGGAAATTCCCCTGTATCATTCATTGGAATTTCAATCACTTTGTCGTGCTTGACGGATTCAAGGGAAAAAAGGCTGTCATCAACGATCCTGCCAAGGGCAATTATACGGTGTCTATGGAGACCTTCGACAAGTCGTTTACAGGCATCTGCTTGATGTTTGAACCGAACGAAAACTTTGTTCCCTCCGGAAAGAGGAAAAGCGTCCTCTCTTTTGCCGTAAAACGGTTGAACGGAGCTAAGGTTGCCGTTGCTTTTGTCGTGTTTACGACCCTCATTTCTGCGCTGATAGGTGTTATCACGCCGGCGTTTTCGCGTATTTTTATGGACCGCCTTTTGACGCACAAAAGTCCCGATTGGTTTTATCCGTTCATTTTCGCATTGTCGGCAATGTCGGCACTTCAACTCGTCATTTCTGCTCTTGAAACTTATTACAGCAACAGGATCAACGGTAAGCTCGCAACGATTGGCAGCTCCACGTTTATGTGGAAGGTGCTTCACCTTCCTATGGAATTTTTCTCCCAACGCCTTGCGGGCGATATTCAGGGCAGACAAGGCTCGAATGCCGGCATTGCCAACAGCGTAGTCAATACCTTCGCGCCACTTGCGTTGAACGCCATCATGATGGTGTTTTACCTTGTCGTTATGATCAGGTATAGTTGGATCCTCACGCTTGTAGGTCTTTCATCGCTTGTCATCAATGCGTGGATGTCGCGTATCATTTCCCAAAAGCGCATCAACATTACGCGCGTTTCGATGCGTGACGCGGGAAAGCTGGCAGGCGCAACCGTTGCCGGTGTTGAAATGATAGAGACCATCAAGGCAAGCGGTGCGGAAAACGGATTTTTTGAAAGATGGGCAGGCTATCAGGCGAGTGTCAATGCGCAGAAGGTCAAGTACGCAAAAATCAATCAGTATCTCGGAATAATACCTTCCGCTGTTTCAACAATAACGGGAATTGTTGTCCTGACACTCGGCGTATGGTTTGCGATGGAGGGCACTTTTACAGTCGGTATGATCATGGCGTTTCAGGGAGTGCTTTCTTCCTTCAGCACCCCGGCGGCAACTTTCATATCCGCAGGTCAGACCATACAGGAAATGCGCACGCAGATGGAGCGCGTCGAGGACGTCATGGAGTACCGTGAGGACGATTGCTACAAGACCGATGTCAAAGAAGAGAGCTTTGCAAAACTGAGCGGCAATATAGAACTTAAGAACATAACCTTTGGTTATTCACGCCTTTCCGAGCCGATCATCAAGAATTTCAGCCTCAATATCAAGCCGGGACAAAGAGTGGCACTTGTAGGCACTTCGGGTTGCGGAAAATCTACCATATCAAAATTGGTGTCGGGACTGTATCAGCCCTGGAGCGGAGAGATTCTGTACGACGGCAAGCACCTCTCTGAAATAGACCGTGACGTGTTCACGGGTTCGCTCGCCGTTGTCGATCAGGAAATCACGCTTTTTGAAGGCACGATCGCCGAAAACATCAAAATGTGGGACAACTCGATTGAGGACTTTGAGATGATCCTTGCGGCGAGGGATGCGCAGCTGCACGAGGAGATCATGCGACGCGACGGTGGTTTCAATTACCGCATTGCCGAGGGAGGCAAGGATTTTTCGGGCGGTCAGCGTCAAAGGCTCGAGATCGCAAGAGTTCTTGCGCAAGACCCATCGATCATCATTCTGGACGAAGCGACGAGCGCACTTGACGCCAAGACCGAATACGACCTTGTCAAAGCAGTGAAAGACAGAGGAATCACCTGCATCGTTGTGGCGCACAGACTTTCCACCATACGGGATTGTGATGAGATCATCGTGCTTGACCACGGTGTGGCTGTGGAGCGAGGTACGCACGAGGAATTATACGCCAAGGGCGGCAAATATACGCAGCTGGTATCCAACGATTAAAGGAGTATCGCATGGGATGGTTTGAAGAACAGATAAAGATGCGGCGCGACAGCGACAACGAGGCACTTGACGATTCGCTGAAGAACGTATCTGCAATTATAAAAGGAAAGAAAGGTTTTTCCTTCGGGGACGACAGGGAAAAGATCAAAGGCGTGCTCGATGAAATACTTGCTTTCTTTCATATCAGATCGCGGGAAATTCCTCCCGAGGTAAAGGATCTTAACGATCAGATGGAGTACCTTTTCCGTCCTCACGGGATAATGTACCGTCCGGTCAAGCTTGATAAGGGATGGTATAATAACGCCTCGGGTGCAATGCTCGGAAAATTAAAGACGGGAGAGGCGGTGGCTCTTCTGCCCGATAAGTTGGGTATGTACGGGTTTTACAACCCGAATACGCAGAAGAAAGTCAGGCTAAACCGCAAAACGCAGGAGCTTTTGGAAGAGGACTCGTACTGCTTCTATAAGCCCTTTCCGCTCAAAAAAATCGGCGTGCGAGATTTGCTTCAATACATAATCGGCACTGTCTCGCCACCCACGATAGTATGTGTCATACTGATTACGCTTTGTGCAACTCTTGTGGGTATGATCACGCCGAGAATTACAAAGCTCTTGTTTTCAGACGTTCTCGAAAGCGGAAGTGCGAGACTGTTATTATCGATCGCCGTGCTTTACGTCTGTACGAGCCTTAGCTTGCTGATGATAGGCGGCATCAAGTCCCTGCTTATGAATCGCATCAATACCGAGATGAACGTATCGGTTCAGGCAGCGACAATGGCGAGAATACTCTCTCTCCCCGCGGATTTTTTCAAGAATTACAGTTCGGGAGAGATAACTTCGAGGGCGCAGTACATAAGTTCACTGTGTCAGACGTTGGTGCAGACCTTCCTTTCTACGGGACTTACTTCGGTTTTCTCTCTCGTATATATCACGCAGATTTTTGTATATGCCAAAGAGCTTGTGATTCCCGCACTGTGCATCACGCTTGTCACGCTGGTGTTTTCCATCGTCAGCTCACTTGCGCAGATGAAAATCAGCAAAAGGTACATGGAGCTTTCGGGCAAGATGAGCGGAATGACCTATCAGATAATAACCGGTGTGCAGAAAATCAAGCTATCGGGCAGTGAAAAAAGAATGTTCGCACGGTGGATGAACGAATACGCGGAAGAATCGAAGTACACTTACGGAACACCTCCGTTTATTATGTTCAACGGCGTGATATCAACCGCCATCTCGCTTGCAGGTACGATCGTAATGTACTTTTTTGCCGTGCGAAGCGGTGTTTCGGTTGCCGACTACACGGCGTTCAATGCGGCTTACGGAATGCTCTCCGGCGCACTCATGAGCGTTGCGGGCATTGCACTTACCGCGGCAAGGATAAAGCCGGTCATTGACATGGCAAAGCCTATCATGGACGCAGAACCCGAAATTTCCGAGGGCAAGCAGATTGTGACGAAAGTTTCGGGAGGCATTGAGCTTTCAAACGTCAGCTTCCGTTACGAGGATAATTCACCGCTTGTCGTGGATGATTTGAGTTTGAAGATCAAACCCGGTCAGTATGTTGCCATTGTCGGAAAAACCGGGTGCGGAAAATCCACATTGCTTCGCCTTCTTCTCGGCTTTGAGAAGCCGCAGAAGGGCTCAATTTACTACGACGGCAGGGATATGGGTACGCTTGACCTGAAATCTCTCCGCAAAAAAATCGGCGTCGTTACGCAGAATGGCAAGCTGTTTCAGGGTGATATTTATTCAAATATCATCATATCTGCGCCCTATCTTTCGGTGGACGATGCGTGGAAGGCGGCAGAGATCGCCGACATTGCGGACGATATCCGCGCGATGCCCATGGGGATGCATACCATCATTTCCGAAGGGGCAGGCGGCATTTCGGGCGGACAGAAACAGCGTCTGATGATAGCGCGCGCGGTTGCGCCCAATCCGAAGATCCTGATGTTCGACGAGGCAACCAGTGCACTTGATAACATCACACAGAAAAAGGTCTCAGAGGCTCTTGACTCTCTGAAATGTACCCGAATCGTCATAGCCCACCGCCTCTCCACCATAAAGCAATGCGACAGAATCATCGTGCTGGACGGTGGTAAGATCGTGGAGGACGGCACATACGAAGAACTACTGGAAAAACAGGGATATTTCCATGAACTTGTAGAGCGCCAGAAGCTGGACTGAAATAAAAAATAAAAAATTTCAAAAAATTTCGCAAAAACGGAAAAATGACAGTATAAATAAGTGAAAGACGATTTGAGAGAAAAACCGATCGTCGTTCATACAAAAAAATATTGGAGAAAACTGTTATGAAATTATCAGAAGCGCTTATTGAAAAAGCAAAATCGGCAAAGACAGCAGAAGAACTGATCGAATTTGCAAAAGCAGTGAATATCGAGCTTTCCGCAGAGGAAGCGACAAAAGCGTTTGCAGAGCTTCACAAGTCGGGAGAGCTTTCGGATGACGAACTCGACAATGTTGCGGGCGGCTGCGGCGGAGAGGAAATTCCGGAACCTAAATATAAGGAAGGCGACCTTGTGTGGATTTCCGGCGGCTTTGCTTGCCATACCTGCGGACTCTATCGGGCGTTCAAGGTCACCGAGGTCCATCGCTCCCCTGTCGGGAAGCACACCTACTCTGTCGCCTGCCCCGAGTGCGGCGAAAAATGGTGGAATGCGAATGTCGAGGAAGATTCAGTCGATCTTCTTTCCTAATACATCGTCTGATGACCGGTCTTTTATGTGAGAGAAAAACAACATAACTACATATAAGGAGATATGAGAAATGAAACTGACAAAAGAACTTATTGAAAAGGCAAAAACGGCAAATACAGCAGAAGAACTGCTTGCAATGGCAAAAGCCGAAAACATCGATCTTTCCGCAGAGGAAGCGGAAAAAGCATTTTCCGAACTTCACAAATCGGGTGAGATTTCGGACGAAGAGCTGGACAACGTTGCGGGCGGCTGTGAGCATACATATCACGATGCTTGTCCGGCATGCGGTAACCGCAGTTTTTCGTATTACGGCGATTCATTGGTACATTGCAGTAATCCGAAATGCGGTCAATGGTACTACAATTCAAAATATAAATATATGGATGAATAACTTATATTTTACTCCAAAAGGCTACGGGAAAAATACTTTTTTGGGTATATTAGCCCGTTTGCCGTTTGAGAGAATGAATATACGTATTGTAAAATACTTTAATGGAGTATAGATATGAAATTATCAAAAGAACTTTTAGAAAAAGCTCAAACGGCAAAATCACCCGAAGAACTGATCCAAATGGCAAAGACGGAGAATATAGATCTTTCCGCAGAGGAAGCGGCAAAAGCGTTTGCAAAGCTGAATGCAAGCGGCGAGCTTTCGGACGAAGAGCTTGATAATGTTGCGGGCGGTTGCTCCCCTTCCGATCCCCCGAAATACAACATCGGGGACTACGTACAATATTATTATCAATACGAAATCGGTTGGACAAGGTATGCAAAATCTACTACGTGCTCTATCATTGAAGATATAAAAGAAGACGGCAGTACTTGAATGTATAAATTAAAAGACGGCAGTTGGGACGGTGCTGAATATATCGAAGAAGAGCGTATCATTTCTTTGGCTTGATCTGAATGATAACCTATTTCATATTTATTAAAAATCTAATTTGAGGAGATCGTTTTATGAACATTTCAAAAGAACTTTTAGAAAAGGCAAAAACAGCAAAAACGGCAGAAGAACTGTTTGCAATGGCAAAAGCCTAAAACATCGAAATGACCGCAGAGGAAGCTAACAAGGTGTATGCAGAACTTCATAAAACGGGCGAGCTGTCCGACGAAGAGCTGGATAATGTTTCCGGTGGCTGTGATGACATTAAATGGGGTTCCACTAATCACGATGTGCTTAAAGAATGTATACATTTCGATTTTGAAATCGGGACCCGGGTTGTTGTTAGATATACATATTTCCATTATAAAGGTACGATAATAGACAGAAAAGTTGAAAAGTCGAGTTACTTGTATTATAACGCATATTATCTGATTCACTATGATGACACGTCATATGAAGATGAGTGGGTACTGCAAGATCAAGTAGGCGTAATCGTAGGCTGAATTGAGGGAACAAAATGTATTTTATGCTATCAAAGGAGATATCATAACAGAACATTCATCTATGATATCAGATTCGATTACTCTCCTTATTACAGCACTATACATGTAATGATTGCAACAATTATTTTACTTATTAATAACTCTGAAAAAACGGCAGTTAATAGAAAATAAATATTAAACAGGAGTAAAAATCATGGAAATCTCAAAAGAACTCATTGAAAAAGCAAAAACCGCAAAAACGGCGGAAGAACTGCTTGCAATGGCAAAAGCAGAAAACATCGAAATGACCGCAGAGAAAGCGGCAAAAGCATTTGCAGAGCTTCACAAAACAGGCGAGCTTTCCGACAACGAACTTGATAACGTAGCCGGCGGCAACGACTCTTCATGCAACGCAAGCACGCCATTTACCGTGGGAACCAAGGTTTACATTGAAATGCTCAAAAGATACGGTATTGTTGAAGAAGTTGGATATGATGAATGTGGAATGTTTTCGTATAAGGTTCGTATTTCTTATGGGTTCAACCAATTTGATTTCGTCACTTGCAAGGGTGATGAATTGAGATTGGCGAATGATGACTTTCCTGAAAATGATTTTTATCAGTAAACCCGGCAATCCCAAAAGGAGGGCATATTATGAATTTCACAGCAGAACTTATTGAAAAAGCAAAACAGGCTAAGAGAGTTGAAGAACTGCAAGAACTTGCAAAGGCAGAGAATATCGAGCTTTCCGCAGAGGAAGCGATAAAAGCATTTGCAGAGCTTCACAAAACGGGCGAGCTTTCCGATGACGAGCTTGGTAACGTAGCCGGCGGGTGCGGCAGTGGCGAAGTGCCAAAATTCGAGGTCGGACAAACTGTGTATGTAAGGGCAACCAACGCCGCGGCAAAAATCCTTGAAAATCTCGGAAAGAAGGGAGACATTTTCCCGGAATATAAGTACAAAATAGAAGTTCACGATACGGGCATATTTACCTTGGAACGGTGGGAGCATGAACTGAAGTCGTCTTATACAGGCGATGATTGATCACCTTAAAAATAGCATTTTATCGCAATTGATTGATAAGGCAAGTATAAAAATCAAATTAAGAATTCTGATGGAGGAGAAACCATGAAATTGACAAGAGAAATGATGGAAAAGGCAAAAACCGCAAAGAGCATGCAAGAGTTGCTTGAAATGGCGAAAGCAGAGAATATTGAGCTTTCCGCAGAAGAGGCTGAAAAAGCGTTTGAAAAGCTGAACAAATTGGGCGAGCTTTCGGACGATGAACTTGACAATGTTGCGGGTGGCTGCGGCGACGATTCCGAGAGCGAGGAAACCAAAGAACCTGTCAATAAATTCAATGTTGGAGATAGAGTATACCTTACTACCGGTATGCATAGTGCTACTGTCGTCAGTTTCAGATATTATTGCAGAACGTTCGTTTATGACATAAAATTCGATCATTCACCTTTTCGCGATAGTATGGGAAAACCGGTTGAAATTCTCTCCTATGATGAAGACCGTCTACAACTTATGTAATAGTAGTATAAATAAAAAAGTGAAAGGAGCGTAAAATCATGAATTTTACAAATGCGCTTATTGAAAAAGCAAAAACTGCAAAGAGCGCGGAAGAACTTCTTGCCATGGCAAAAGCAGAAAATATCGAAATGACCGCAGAGGAAGCGGCAAAGTATTTTGCCGAGCTTCACAAAACAGGCGAGCTTTCCGACGACGAGCTTGATAACGTTTCTGCCGGTTGCTATGAAAGCGGCGACACACCGAAGTTTTCGGTGGGTCAGCATGTTGGGGTATGTGCAGGAAGAGGACATGCTCCGGCACGTATTTTGTCTGTTTCGGACAAAAAGCACGACGGCTGGTGCAGAAACGAGCAGTGGATCTACAGCATAAAGTTTGATCAGGGGGGAGAAGTCCGTAACGACGTTTACGAAGACGAAATAATCAAATGGAGTGATTGAAAAAGATAAACGATTATGTATTACATATTAAATGAAAAAATTGCCCTGCGCTCCTGGTGGCTGGTGCCGTATGCTTATTACGTAAAGCATGGCGAGATGGCACTGGGGCTGAAAAAAGAAGAATTTGAACGGCTATCCCTGTGCGACGGGCTGCACGATATAGAAGAGGATGAGCTGACAAAAAGCCTTGTTGTGCGCAGGATGATTTCCCCGGTCGAAAAGGGCGGGGCGGAGCTTACCGAGTGGCAAAAGCCGCTTGTGTGCGACAACCGTTATATGCCGCATATGAACTGGATGATCACAGGCAAGTGCAACTATAACTGTCTGCACTGCTTCAACGCCAAGGACAATGCGCCCTTGCAGAGTGAGTGGACGCTCGATGAGGCAAACGCCCTTCTGGACGAGGCGCAGAGGAGCGGTATCAACGCTATTCTGCTCACCGGCGGCGAGCCGATGGCGCATAAGCACTTTTTTGAGATCGTCGAGGGGATATACAGCCGCGGAATGTATGTTTTCGAGCTGAATACCAACGGCTTTTTCATCAATCAGACTGCCCTTGACAAAATGAAGCAAATCGGCTGTAATCCACTGATGAAAATCTCTTTTGACGGCATCGGCTTCCACGACTGGATGCGAAATCACAAGGGCGCGGAGGAAATTGCCTTGAATGCCATCCGGCTGTGTAAGGAAAACGGTTTCCGCGTCATGGTGCAAATGAATATCAACCGCAAAAATCGGGAAAGTGTCACAAAAAGTCTGGAGTGTTTGGACGAAATCGGCGTTGACCGCACCAGAATCATCTGCACGACCGAATCCACCCGTTGGGCGGAAAATGCCGCGGGACAGTCCTTCACAGTACCCGAATATTACGATGCCTGCCTGGAGATCGCGCAGGACTACATACGCGGCGAGCACAGAATGACGCTGGATTTTTGGCAGCTTCTCAATCTCGATCCCATGAGAAAGAGTTATAATCTTGCACCCCTGCGAGGATGTTTGATGGGATACAGAGCATCACTCCCGCTCTGTAAGGGGACAAGAGGTATGATTGCGGTAGCGGCAGACGGCGAGGTCTACCCCTGTATGCAGATGTCGGGCTGGATGAAGGCGCACAACGTTACCTTCGGCAACGTAAAGAAGGACGGCCTGCAATCCGTCTTGCAAAGCAGCGCATATCTCGATACGGTTTGCGCTACTGTCGGCGACATGATAAAGGTCAATCAGAAATGTGCGCAGTGTAAGTATCTGAAATATTGCCTGTGCGGGTGTCCCGCCATCTCTGCCTTGACAAGCGGAGGTAATTTCCTCTCGCCCGACCCTTGGAAGTGTTTCTTCTTTGAACAGGGCTATGTGGAGAAGTTTGAAAATAGTCTTGTTCCATACGTAAATCTGACGCGTATCGGCGAAACGCAAGGAGATAGAAAATGAGTACGACGGAAAAGTTAACGGCGCTGTTCGATTATCAGCGTTTTGAGCGTAACAAAAGACTGCAGGCGCTGATCGAGGATACAGAAAACCGCTGTATGAATGCTTTATCCGACGACGATCTTGAATGGGTAAGCGCGGCAGGGGAGGAAACCGACCTGAAAGATAAAAAGGACGGGAAAGAGGATGAATAAACAGGATGGCGGTTTCATCTATACGCAATACCGTGATAAGGTCTTCGGCTTTGTCCGCTCCAAAATAGTCAATCAAACCGAGGCTGAAGATATCGTTCAGACCGTATTTCTGAAGGTCTATTCAAATCTCGATAAATACGATGAAACCAAGGCTTCTCTTTCCACATGGATCTATACCATAACGCGCAATACGGTTTATGATTATTTGAAAGAAAAGCGTGGCCACCCGGTGTTGGAATTGGTAGATAACACAGTAGATTCCGCAGAAGAACCGGATGATTCGCTTCTGAACCAAGAAGCATTGGAAGAGCTTGCCTGCGCACTTCAGAAGCTGCCGCAGAATCAGCGAGATATTATCATTCTTATATATTATCACGGAAAACCCAAAACCGAAGTTGCAAAAATTCTCGATATTACTTACGGACAGCTGCGTTATCTACACGACAAGGCTCTCAGCCGACTGAAAGAGACGCTCTCGCGTCATTTATCATCAAATTGAAAAAATTTTGTTAAAGGAGAATATATCTATGAAAAAGAAAAAACTGTTAAATAACTTTTTGCTGTGCGTTGTGATAGCGATGAGTGTCTGCGGCATAGCTGCGTGTGCCAGCAAGCCCGAAAGCGTAACCGTCGAACAGATAATTGAGGCAAACGACAGGCAGAAGGTAATCGAAGAATACGGCAATCTACACGTAACCTCAACGGCTGACGAGGTAATGTACGGCAGCAATCTTAAAACCATTTGTTTCACCTCCAACGAATACGGGTTGATAATGGATTATGAAGATGCGGAGTCAGAAGATAAGTATAATCACTGCACGTGTATAAACGGCGTGAGATACGTAGCTTGTAAAGACGGGGATGAAGAACAATATTATGCGTCTATTTTTACGGGCGACTATACCGCTTATATAAGCGAAATAAGGAATATAAACACTCAAGCGAATGTTGGCACGCCTGAAATAAAGGACGGGAAAGTCGTACTCGTTACGACGGAAACTTATGATTATACAGACTTTTCATTAACGTATGAAAATACCTATTATTGCAATAGGGAAACGTTGCTTATTGAAAAAGTAATTTCACATGCGACCTCCGACGGTGAAGAAATTGCAACCGATGAGTATACTTACGTCTACGGCTCGGAACATACACCTCCATTAAAGGCGTATTCTTTACATAAAAACGCCACAGACAAGGCGAACTTTGTCGTGGTCAGCAATGCAGGTACGTCAAGCGAAAAACGCACTGAGTATACCATAGCCGGTACCTCTGATTTACGAGTTGAAAATTTAGGCGAAACCCAATACGCCCTGTACTCAGATGCGGTTCACTCCGAAGAAGTGGAACAAATTGCACCTTACGTAACGGGCGGAGAAACTCCCGTGTTCTATCTTGCCGAAAGTACCGCCCCCACGCTTAAACAGCTTACAGAGGCGAATGACAGACAGAAGGTAATCGAAGAATACACCAACCTGCACGTTACGGAAACCACCACGTACGATTCAGGCGCAGTTTATACGGCAAATGCGTTATTTTACGCCAACGATTACGGTCTGGTAATGGATTATCTGGACGAGGCATCGGACGGAAGCAAATATAATTCCACTACAATGATTAACGGTATGATGTTTGTATTTAATAACGGCGTCAACAATAAGCTGTATATTGCGGACTTATATGCGGACAGCGAATATAACGCTAAAATCAGTACGATTTACAATTTAGTAAAAAGCGACGTAATCCAAGCCCCCGAAGTCAAGGACGGAAAAATCGTAGTCAAAACGGAGTTCGAGTATCCGCTGTTTAATTATTCCGAGAAAAAGACCTTCTATTTTAATGCGGAGACGTTGCTTATAGAAAGGGCAACTACGCAATATACAATCACTACGTCCGATGCAATCGGAACGACAACCAACGAGGTTACCTACGAATACGGTTGTTCAAACTATAGCCCTGCGCTGACGGCATACAACGCGCATAAAAATGCCGAGAACAAGTCGGACTTCATAGTCGTACGCAATGCCGGAACGGCAGACGAAAAGCGTACCGAATATACCATATCCGGCCAGTCTGCTTTGGTTGTATACGACGGGGAAGAAAAGGAATACGCCCTGTATGCCGACGCTGACTGCACGATTGAAGTAGAAAACTATAAAGACTACCTCACGGACGGAGAAGCCCCCGTATTCTACCTTGCCGAAAAGACCGCCGTACCCACTCTCAATTAGATTATAGAGACAAACGACAAGCAGAAGTCGTTGATATTTCGCAAATTGAAGAGTGTTAATCAAAAAAATAATAAGGTGATTAACGTATGAAACTAATAAAAAGGATTGTTACGGTTTTAACAGCAACTGTCTGCGTATTGGGCGTCTGTGTTCTTACTGCCTGCGACTTAGGAAAAAACCAAGAAGCCAACAATATAGAGGCTTCAGGTTATATCTATATCGACGGGCAACAGCCTTTGTTTATTGAAGGTCAATCTTCCTTGAACGACGACGAGGCTGCACGTTTCAAAGATACCATAACCGCTTCTGACATTATTTTGGGCGACGAGCTTGCGGGAAAGACGGTTACGAGTGTGGAGTATAAGGACGAGTCCTCTTTGGTCGTATACCTCGACGGTAAGGCAAACGACTTTGAGGGTGACAGCGTGTACTGTAAGGTTACGGTCAAAGGCAGCGCTACGAAAGACGGCAAAAATTCTTACGGCTACGTAATCTTACGCAAACCCAAGCTTACCTGTATGGGCGGTATGTATACAACCAACACTCTTAAAAGCAGATTGTCTTTGCCGTACGGCGAGTTTATAACCGAGAACGTCACACTTGAAAATATCACCGCTGTCGAGCCTGCTGGGGCTAAGGTGGAAGAGGTTTATCTTTCAGACGGAGAGCTCTACGTTACGGTATCGGGGCTTGCCGACAGGTTTGATTATCCTACGATAAGCATTTCGGCGTCGGTAACAAGTTTTAACAAGCAAATAACAATAACGTTATCGACGTTCAGTACGGCGGAATTATATTAATAATAACGTGTAGACGATTTTGTGTTTACAAAAATCAATAATACTGAGTGAATCAAAATGAAAAAACGTAACACTGTTAAAAATCTGACAAAAGTGCTTTTATTCTGCACTGTGATATTGCTATGTGTCTTTGGCATATCTGCGTGAGCCAGCAAGCCCGAAACTGCGACTGTAACCGTCGAACAGCTCATAGAGGCGAATGACAGACAGAAGGTAATCGAAGAATACGGCAACCTGCACGTTACGGAAACCACCACGTACGAGTCAGGCGCAGTTTATACGGCAAATGCGTTATATTTTAAGATGATGCACGGCATATCAAAGTCGTTCGGTCACGGAACAGGCTTTACCGTGGGTCTTGTCCTGCTTCCGTTCATATTCCAGCTTGTTCTCGGATTCGGCTCGTCCAAATACAAACCCGTCAAAAAAAGAAAGCAAATAACGGCAAAGGATATTACCCACTCACATGTCTGAGTGGATTGGTGATAGGAGCATAATCATGAAAAATATAGCAAAAAAGACGCGTTTTTCACTTTTGATTTATTCCGAATTGGTTGCAGGAATACTCTGTTATGTTCTTGTCGCGGCTGTTACGGGACTGCTTATATGGTCAGCTCTAAACAGCGAGGAGCAGATTGACGATATTATCACAGTTGTAATAATTCTCGCTGTTTTCTATCTTTTATGCGCTGTGGGCGGCGGCTGGCTTATTTCACGATTTGTCAAGTGGAAGAAGCTACCTGACGATTTAATATCCGCAGACGGCGAGTATTTATACATATTCACAAATAAACAGATAAAAATCGCACTCAATGAGATAGATTCGATTTTTGCGGGTCCCGAATCTTTTTTGATCCAATTGTTTGGCGGTGGTTATGGAATTGTCGAAATTAAAGCTGTCGGGAAAAAATACAAAGTTTATTTTGTTGACGAGGCAAACACAGTTCCGGATATTGTTATGAATCATATCAATAATTTAAAAGTTTTGTAAATCAGATTTGCAAGCAACGGCTCGCAAATCTAAGAATGTTAATATAAACAGGAGGACATTATGTCGGAATTCACTAACATCGTTCGAGAAATGGCAGACGGGGCGCTTGACGGCGTCTCGGAGGGGGTTATTATCGCTATGAGCGTGGTGGTCGGACTGCTGATCATCGCTTCTCTATTTGCTTTAGGTGTATCAATTTATCTTTCAATCAGCTATGTACGCTACAACAAAAAGCAGAACAGTTGCGGTAAGACGGGCGAGCAGATTGCCAGAAAAATACTTGATCATCACGAACTTGGGCATATCAAGGTTTCAAAGACCGGTTCGATCATGTTCGGCAACAGTTACAGTCACTATTTCAAAAAGGTAAGACTTAGAAGACTTACTTGGCAAAAACGGAGTGTGACATCTCTTGCCATGGCGGCTCAAAAATCCTCGCTTGCCGTTCTTGATAAAGAAAACGATGCGGATATGAGAACGCGTGTCCGCCTGACGCCGCTTATCTACTTCGGACCGATTGCTTTTGTTCCGATGGTTGTAATAGGCGTGTTGCTTGATGTGTTGTTGTCAACCGGTTTTTGCGGTATCCTTTTCACAGTACTCGGCCTCGGTTTCTATCTCTTATCCTTTGTTATGTCCATTCTCGTACTGAAAACCGAGAGGAAAGCGCAGAAGCGCGCGTATGAAATTATGAAAGAAGAAGGACTTGCAACCGAAGAAGAACTCGAATCATGCAAAAAGCTGTTCAGGCTTTACAATATTGAATACATAAACGACATGGTGATCGCTCTGCTGGAGCTGATCTATCGTGTGCTTCAGATCATTGCGTATGTTCAGAATTCATCCTCATCGTCGAGCAAACAGTGACAAAACGATAAAATATCTGCTTTTCACCGGAATGTTCGTATTACAATTCTTGCCTTATATAAAAATATAGTTTTAAGGAGAAACATCATGTTAGAAATTTTATTTCCCGGTATCAAAGAAGGACAGTACACGCTTTTAATCATTCTATCTTGTATCTCAGTTGCGCTTTGGCTTCTGATTGCGGTTGCAAGGTGGAGTATGTTTACCAAGATGGGAGAAAAGGGGTGGAAAGCATTTATTCCGTTTTATGACATTTATATCTTGTTTTCTAAGTGCTGGAGCACAAGGGCGGCATGGAACTACATCACGGGGATTTTTGTTTCCGTGCTCTTTGAATTCGGAGTTTTTAAATCCACCGGCGATATTGCGATGATTGCAAGTTATATATGCGAATTGCTGGTTGCTATATGTATGCTCTATCTTTCTATCTGTATCAATTTCCGTATCGCAAAGGCGTTTGGGCACGGGGCAGGCTTTGGCTTCGGACTTTGGCTTTTCCCATACATTTTCACATTTATTATCGGCTTTGGAAAGTCCGAATATGTCGGCAATCCTCTGCCAAATGCAAAAAATAAACATTAATCGGTTCGGTTGCATTCGTTCCGATGGTCATCATCGGCGTGTTGCTCGATATGATTGTGTTCAAAACCACAAGCGGTTACTGCGGCATCCTTCTCCCAGTACTCGGTCTCGGCTTCTATCTCTTATCCTTTGTTATGTCCATTCTCATACTGACAAACGAGAAGAAAGCGCAGGAGCGCGCGTATGAAATTATGAAAGAGAAAGGGCTTGCGACCGGGGCAAATATAAAACAGCCCATCAAATTTCGATAGGGGGGCAACTATGAGCACACTGTTTATCAATGCAAGTGTACGCGACAGATCCAGAACGGCAGAGCTTGCGAAATTCTTTCTTGACAGACTTGGTGACAAGGTGCGTGAGATCAATTTGCAAAATGAAAAGATTCAACCGCTTGACAGAGAATCGGTGATGCTTCGCGACAGATTGATTGCGGAGCATATCACCGACCATCCGCTCCTGCAATATGCAAGAGAGTTTTCACAGGCAGATACCATTGTAATCGCCGCACCTTTTTGGGATCTTTCATTCCCATCGCTGCTTAAGATTTATTTGGAGGCGGTATCGGTAGTTGGATTGACCTTCTGCTATGAAAACAACGCTCCGAGGGGGCTGTGCCGTGCAGAGAGATTGTTCTATATCACAACTGCCGGCGGCCCCATTATCAGCGATTTCGGCTTTTCTTACGTAAAGGAGCTTGCCGAAACCTTTTACGGAATTAAGCAAACGAAATGCTTCCGGGCAGAGGGGCTTGATATTATAGGAGCAGATGTTGACGGCATTATGGCAAAGGCAAAGAGCGAAATAGAAGTGTGGCTTGCGCTGAACGGTCATAACCGACCCACACAGGAGATGTAGTATACCCTGATTCAGTCAAAAATAACAAAGGTCTGATTGCCGTAAGCTTCTGTAGCGATCAGACCTTTGTGCAAGAAAATCAAAAAACAGGAGATTTTTCGTGTGAAAATTCTTAGATTATTAAAAAATATATGATATAATATTAAGGATAAGAAGGTTTCAAAGGTAGGTGAGATTATGACAGTAGGTGAAATCAATGTAACCCTGCAACTATTTGGCTCTGTTTTGAGCCTGATGATTATACTTTGCTTGTTTATCAGTGGAAATGCAAAAACGAAAACGGGCAGGCTGTATGTCCTGCTACTGGCTTTAAATATGGGTGGCTTGCTGTTCGATGCGCTTGCCTATATGTTCAGGGGTAAAACATATCCGTTCGCTTATTTTGGCGTTCGCGCCAGCAACTTTCTGGCGTTTTGCTGTTTCTGTGTGTTTGCAACGGTTTTTTTGTCGTACCTCAATCAGTTCGTATCTGCCAAAAAACCGGGAGCATGTAGACCGTATATGATGATTTCCGGGTGCGTTTGTGCTTCCTACTTGGTACTGTACGTTGTCAATTTGTTTGTTCCGATTTTCTATTACATTGATTCAAGCAACATATACATGCGCACACCATTGTACGGACTTACGATGATACCTGCCTTTTGGAATATGCTTTTGACCGTTATCATACTGATTAAGCACAAAGATATACTTACCAAAAGTCAAATCACTGTATTCAGCATGTATGTGGCGCTTCCTATGATTGCCCTTCCGGTGCAGATTTTTGTATATGGATTGAATTTCTCAAGTATAACGACAACGCTGGTCGTTGTCATCATGTTACTGTTCCTGCAAACCGAGCAAACGAGACTTTTGCTAAAAGAAGAAAAAGAGGTCGCTGAGGCAAAATTGGCTTTGACAGAGAGCAATAACTCTTTGGTACTCTCCCAAATTCAACCGCATTTTCTGTACAACGCTCTGACCTCGATCTACCGCTTGTGTGACGTAAAGCCCGAGGCGGCAAAAGAGGCGATCAGTAACTTTTCCAAGTATCTGCGTGGAAATCTCGATTCCATCAAGCAAACGAAGATGATCTCGTTTGCCGATGAGCTGAAGCATCTTCAGGCGTATCTTTCCCTCGAAAAAATACGTTATGACGACGATCTTGACATCAAATACGACATAAAGGCTACGGAGTTCTTTATCCCGCCGCTGACGGTTCAGCCGCTTGTTGAAAATGCCGTCAATCACGGAATCAGCGATCTCCCCGGCGGCGGGCTCGTGACAATATCCACCGAAGAAAAGCGCGATTACTATGAAATACGGGTCAGTGACAATGGTGTCGGATTTGATCCCGGCAAGATTCCCAAGGACGGACGCTCTCATGTCGGCATTGCAAATGTACAAAGCCGACTGAACATCATGTGTCACGGAACGCTTGACATAAAGAGCTCGCCGGGAGATGGTACAGTGGCAATCATTCAAATACCCAAAGGAGGAGCGACAGATGAATATCATAGCGGTTGATGATGAAAAATTGGCACTTGATACACTCGTCGATTCAATAGAAAAATCGGTTGCAGAGGCACGGGTGCATGGATTTCGGAATCCCGAGGAAGCGCGGGATTTTGTCCGCGAAAACAGCTGCGAGATCGCCTTTCTGGATATAAAGATGCGCGGAATGACGGGACTTGAACTTGCAAGGCAGTTAAAAGATATCCAGGGGGATATCAATATCATTTTTGTGACCGGTTATTCGGAATATTCACTTGATGCTTTCCGCCTTTATGCCAGCGATTATCTCTTGAAGCCCGCAACGCCGGACGCTGTCAGACAGGCACTGGGGCATCTGCGTACCCCTGTCAGACCCGCACAGACCAAAAAAATCCGTTTTCAGTGCTTCGGAAACTTTGAAGCATACGTGGATGGCAAACCGCTCGTGTTCAAGAGAGCAAAGGCCAAGGAGCTTTTGGCATATCTGGTTGATCGGATGGGCACATCCGCCACGATGGGCGAGCTTATGGCTGTCATATGGGAGGACGGACCGGATACCTCATCGAGGCAGAGCAACCTGCGAAATCTGATTGCGGACATGAAAAATGTTCTTTCCGATGCGGGTGTGGGGAATATCATTCTCAAGAACCGTAACAGCATTGCCATAGACTGTGCGTCGGTGGACTGCGATTATTATGATTTTCTCCGCCACATCCCGTATGCGGTCAATTCCTATCACGGGGAGTATATGATGCAGTATTCCTGGGCGGAGATCACGACTGCGGCACTTCCGCGGCTTGGGTAAATAATACATGAAAAACCGTAGGTTTTTTCGAGGAATATGGAATGCTTTCCCGTTATGGCGGTTTTGTGTTGCACTTTTGTTGCACTTTTGGCTGTATAATGTAATGAGAAAAGTGTAACAAAGCAGCGTGAGGTGAACTTTATGAAAAAAAAGAAGCTCGGCTCGGTTTTACTTGCGATAATTATATTGTTATGTATGAGTGGGTGCTCCGGAAAACAGGTATATCAGCCGATTGATGATGTGAGCGATCTTGGGGGGCGCACTGTCGGCGTAAATTTAGCGTGGAGCGCCGACTATATGCTGTCGGGCAGAGACGATATGACACTTGTCCGATACAATACGGTTGCAAGCCTTGTGATGGCGCTGCGTTACGGGCAGGTCGATTTCATTGCGACGGAACGCCCATCTGCAATCGAAATTATGAATTGTATGAGCGGATTGCGTATGGTAGAACCGGCAACGGCGACCGACGAGCTTGTTGCCTGTGTAAACATTGACAGAACCGATGTGCTGGGGGATTTCAACGCATTTGCTTCGGATTTTTACGGAAGCGAAGCCTACATAGAGCTATATGAACGGCTGAACGGCGATTCATTTGAATATCACGAAGTGGAGCAGGCGGGCGGCGAAAAAATTCTGAATGTCGGAATAGCGACGGATTGCTATCCGTTTTGCTATATTGATTCGGAGAGCGGAGAATTTGCCGGAAGCGACGTTGAGGTCATTACAAGATTTGCAAACGAATACGGCTATTCGCTCAAACTTACCGGAGGCGTTTTCAGCACCATAGAAATGGGAATCGTAAACGGTGAATTTGATATTGCCATAGGAACATTTTTTGAAAGCACACGTGTAGATACGGAACTGACCGGTGCGGTTTATCTTTCAAAACCGTATATGAAGCATGAGATCGTGTTTATCGAGATAGAAGATCCGGACAATATGAAGGTCCTGGTTCCGTTTGATTATTAAGAAGAGGTGACGAGATGGCGGAATTTTTTGACGAACTGTATCAGCAAATTTACGTAACCTTTATCTATGAGAGCAGATGGCGCTTTTTTGTTGACGGCTTCTGGATGACGCTTCTTTTGACTTTTTCATCGTTTATCCTCGGAACGCTGATCGGGATACTGTTTTGCAAGCTCAAAATGTCGGGGGTTCGATGGGTTCGTTGGGTAACGAAAGTATTTACTTCGTTGCTGATCCAGATCCCCACGCTGGTGCTTCTGATGCTCTTCGTTTATATTATTTTCGGCTCGATCTCGCTTCCCGTTGTCATATCGGTCATTATCGGGCTGACTCTGAAAACCGGATGTTATATGGCGGATATCTTCGGGACGGCGGTCGAAACGGTTGCTCCGGGGGAGGTGGAAGCCGCACGCACTCTCGGCATGACGCGGTTTCAGTCGCTCTGGTACATCATTCTGCCGCAGACAGTCAAGACGGCGCTCCCGGTTTACAAGAATCAGTTTATCAGCTGTCTACAGGAGACATCCGTGGTCGGATATCTTGCCATTATGGACCTGACCCGCGCGTCGGATATCGTGTCTGCGCGAACCTTTGATGCTCTGTTTGCACTGCTTGCAGTTACTTTGATTTATCTGATCATCGGATGGGGCGTCGGAGCACTGATCAATTTGGCGGAAAGGAAGAAGCATCTGGGAGGTGAGGCGCAATGATCAAAGTAAGAGGGCTTTCAAAAAGCTATGACGGAAATCTGATTTTTGAAAATGTGAATTTTGATATCAAAAAGGGAAGCACTACCGTCATCATCGGAGGCTCCGGATGCGGTAAAAGTACTCTGCTTCGTTGCATCAATCGTTTGGAAACTCCGGATGCAGGCAGCATTGAGATCGACGGAGAGAATATCCTCGCTCCCGATGCGAACCTCGATCAGATCCGCCGTAAGCTCGGCATGGTTTATCAGAGCTTCAATCTCTTTTCCCATTTGAATGTCATGGAGAATATGATTCTTGCGCCAATGAAGGTATCCGGTATGTCACAGTCGGAAGCGATCCGTCAGGCGGAAGAATTGCTCGCCCTTGTCGGAATGGAGAATCGCCGTTATCATATGCCGAATCAACTGTCCGGCGGGCAGAAACAGCGTGTGGCGATCGCACGCGCACTTGCCATGAAACCCGAGGTCATGCTGTTCGATGAGCCGACAAGCGCGCTTGACCCGACGATGGTGGACGAGGTTGAATCGGTCATTCGGCGGTTGGTGGATGCCGGAATGACCAGCATGATCGTTACGCATGAAATGAGATTCGCCAAAAACATTGCATCGAATGTTATGTTTATGGCCGAGCAAGGTATTTATGAACACGGAACCGCGGAAGAAGTGATCGGACATCCGTCTAAAGAGCTGACGCGCCGATTTATGTACCGTGCACGGATGTTTGAACGTAACGTGACAAAGGACGATATTGATATCTACTCGCTTTGCAGTGAGATCCGTCAATTCGCGTTGTCCTTCGGTCTGACTGCACGGCAGTCAAGAGGAATCGAATATCTTTGCGATGAGCTTCTGCTTCCGCTTTTGAGGTCGGACAAAAATGGCGGGCATCATGCAGTCGTACAGGTTATTGCGGGAGAAAATACGGCAGATTATCAGGTTATCCTGCAATTTCCGACACTTGCGGCAGATCCGCTTGAGTCGGATATAATGGACGAAATGGGCAGAAAGATCGTTTCCGCCTTTACGAAGTCATTAAAGAGTGAAAAAAATGCGGAAGGCTTGTGGGAGGTTCATGCGGAATTATAAAAGCCATCGCACATGCAAAACGGAGAACAATATATGAAACAGAAACGAAAATTTACGAAATCTTTGATACGTCCGATTTTTAATGCCTTGATCGGACTTATCATGCTTTTGTCTTTTGCAATCGGAATCGTCGGTTATTTTGAATTTGCGGATGCGCTCAAACAGCAGTATATGCAGATCGCCAACGGTATTGCGGAAAATGTCGCTCTCGGCATTGAACCGGGGGAGTTGGACAAATATCTGGAGAGCAAAACGGCAGATGATGAATACAATTCAATTCGTGAACAGCTCCAGCATACCGCAAACGCAGAGGATTGCAGCGTTATATATGTCGCAAAAGTTCATACGGACTCAAAAGAGAGAGAATACATATACAATGTGGTCAGTAAAACGAGCGGTTTTTCACCCTATGATATCGGATTTCGGGATGAGGTCAACGAGGAGTTTTTGGACGTTTATGATTCCATTTCAAAAGGGGAATCGGAACTTCATAACTTCATGTACGCAAGAAATGGATACACCACAAGTGTCTACCCGATCAAGGACGGTGGCGGAAATGTAGTCGCCATCGTCGGCGTTGTGAAGAACATGGAGCTTTTGGATACAGCAAGAAACAACTATATCGTTAAGATCATACTACTTGAAGTCATTATTGCTGTCGTAAGCGGAATTATCTGGATAGTCTATATGAGACGCCGCATCGTCATGCCCATACGGCAGTTGAACGATGCCTCGCTTGGTATGGTTGAGCATTTGGAGGACGGAACGGCACCCGAAATCCTTGTCAAAAATGACGATGAGATCAAGGATCTTGCGGATTCTTTCTCAACAATGTACCATGAGATAGGGGAGTATATCGCAAAGCTTGAGACCGTCACCGCCGAAAAAGAACGAATCGGAGCCGAGCTTGACGTAGCGGCAAAAATTCAGACTTCTATGTTGCCGTGTATTTTTCCGCCCTTTCCGAATCGGGATGAGTTTGATATTTATGCTACGATGGATCCCGCTAAAGAGGTGGGCGGCGATTTTTATGATTTCTTTATGGTGGATGACGACCATCTTGCTTTTGTCGTTGCCGATGTTTCGGGAAAAGGCGTTCCCGCCGCACTTTTCATGGTGATCGGCAAAACGCTTATCAAGGATCACACCGGACTCCATAACGACCTCGGGGAGGTGTTCTCAGAGGTCAACAATATTCTCTGCTCATCCAACAGCGAGGAAATGTTCATCACCGCCTTTGAAGGCGTGTTAAATCTGAAAACAGGAGAGCTTCGCTATGTCAACGCAGGGCATGAGATGCCGTTTATTTGCCGAAATAACGGGGTATATGAGCCGTTCAAGGTCAAAGCAGGTTTTATTCTCGCAGGTATGGAGGGAATCCGTTACAAAAGCGGAAGCGTGCAGCTGCAGCCCGGCGATAAGATCTTCCAATACAGCGACGGCGTTCCGGAAGCCATGAACAGAAAAAATGAGCAATACGGTATGCATCGGCTCGAGAAGGTGCTTGTACAAAACAGCGAAAAAACACCTGCCGAGCTTCTCCCTGCGATAAAAGCCGATCTGGATGCTTTTGTCGGTGAGGCAGAGCAGTTTGACGATATCACAATGCTGTGTGTCAAATTCAATACGAAAGACCAAAGATCGGATATTTCGGTCACACCCGATAAGGATTCCATCAAAACAGTCACGGAGTTCATGGAAAGCACGCTGGAAGAGTGGAAAGTGCCGATGAAAGTCGCAAACAAGGTGCAAATCGCAGTGGATGAGATCTACTCCAATATCGTTTATTACAGCGGGGCGACAAATGCCAAGATTACCGTAACGGCAAGCGATGAAAAGCTGTCGCTTCTGTTTGAGGATGACGGCACACCATATGATCCTACCACCGCTAAAGAGCCTGATGTAACGCTCTCAGCGGAGGAACGCGATATCGGTGGCCTCGGTATCTTCATGGTCAAAAAAATGGCGGCGGACATTCATTACGAAAACACGGACGGGAAAAACAGGCTGACCGTTGTGTTTGGTGTGAAATGAGGGCGGCGTCGCATGACAAATATGATAGAAAAGGCGTTTCTGTTTGCCCTGAAGGTTCACGGCGGGCAGACACGCAAGGACGGTAAACCCTATATCACGCATCCCTTTTCGGTGGCGATGGAGCTTGCCAAAAACGGAGCGAGCGATGAGCTGATTTGTGCAGGTCTTTTGCATGACACGATCGAGGATGGCGGTGTTTCGCCCGACGAACTGAAACGGGAATTCGGTGAAGAGGTGTTGCGGCTTGTCCTGTTTGACACCGAGAACAAGAAGCTTTCCTGGAAGGAACGCAAGGACGCAACTCTACTTGCACTTGAGAACTGCGACCGCAAATGTGCCATGCTCGTGTGCGCGGATAAGCTATCCAATATTCGGGATCTGGCAGAAGGGCTTGAAGCTGAGGGAGAAGCGGTCTGGAACAAATTCAAATACGGCAGAGACAGGCAGGAATGGCTGTTTCGCGAGTATGTCGAGGTACTCAGTCGCCTGTCCGATCTGAGGATGTATTACGAATTCAAACAAGCCGTTGAAACGGTATTTCATAAAAGGAGAAGAAAAACCATGCAGGTCAATATTGAAACAAATAATAAAGAAACAGTGGCTTTCGTTGAGGGAAGCATCAATTCCGCAAATGCGACAGAATTTGGAGCGGCACTTGCCGCATTGCCGGGCGTGGCAGAGAGCGTTACGCTTGACATTGCAGGGCTTGACTATATATCCAGCGCAGGACTGCGCGTACTTCTCAGCCTGAAAAAAAGGTGCGAAAAAAAGCGTTTCCGTGTGATCAACGCAAACGCCGAAGTAATGGACGTGTTTAACATGACAGGATTTTCGGAGATCATGGAAATCGAGCCTGCCTGCCGCAGGATCAGCATTGACGGCTGTGAGGTCATCGGCAGAGGGGCGTGCGGCGAGTGCTATCGTATCGACGATGAGACCATCATTAAACTCTACTATGGCAATGCCGACATTGACTGGATTGAACATGAAAAATCGCTTTCCAAAAAGGCGTTTGTCATGGGTATTCCAACTGCTATTTCCTATGATATTGTGGAGGCGAATGGACGAAAAGGCGTTGTGTATGAACTGATCAAGTCAAAAACGCTGGGAGAATTGATCCGTGCCGACGAAAAAAATCTTGATGAATATGTGAAAATGTACGCGGATACCTGCAAAAAGGTTCACGCTATACATACATCCGACCCGGAGATTCCATCCTTCAAGGAAGCAAACCGTGCGGATATTGCCAATATCACGGGCATCACCGATGAAGAAAGACAATGTCTGCATCGTTTTCTTGACCTTGTTCCCGAAGCCGACACCTGCATTCACGGTGACCTCAATATTAACAATATCATGGTTCAGGGAGATGAATGCTGCCTGATCGATATGGGAGAGCTCAGCACGGGAACACCCATGTTCGATATATCGAGAATTTTGTTTTCCATGGTGTATGCGAATACTGCTCCCGGCGAATATAACGCATTTTACAAAATGCAGTCGTCGGAAGTTTCGGAGATATACGAGAAGTTTTTCCGTGCCTATTTCGGCTGTGATACCATCGAGGAGGCACAAAGGGCAAATCCCGAAGTCAAGTGGCTTCATCCGCTGGCGTGGTTCCGGTGCTGTACAAGCATGCTGAAGGGCGATCGCTGGGGAGAAGAAATGAGAAAAAGGGCGCTTGGTCTGCTCCGTGAAAAGCTGATTCCGTTTGTAGATAAAGAGCAGACATTCCATGAGTAAGCAGGAACAGAATGATTCTTATAAAAGCCAGCAAAAGGTTTCGTTCTTCAACTTTCTTGCAGAGTTGCCGAACTTTATTGCTGTAACTGTTTCTGCAATCATTTCGGGGTCTTTGATTGTATGGATGGATTTTGTGGATTCGCTCGGTAATGTGCTTAATTCCGGATTTGTTGCTCTTCTTTCAAGAAAGCTGCGCCGTGATCTGAAATACGAATACAACTACGGTGTCGGCAAGATTGAGGCGATTTCCGCCCTTGCCTGTGACGGGATCCTCATCTGCGGTCTGATCCTGATGATAATTTCGTCTGTACATGATTTGATCTCACCAAAGGAACCAAGCGGACTTTTAATCTATGTCGTTGTACTGAAAGTAATCAATGTTGCATTTGATACCGTATTTCTGAGGGCACAATACAAAATCAAAAAAGAAGCAAAAACAGCGATTGCCACGACGGAATTTCACACATCTCTCAAAAGTTTTCTGTTTGATTCGGTAGCGTTGATTTCTCTTCTGATTTGTTGGATATTCCGTGACATTCATGCCGTGTGGTATTTTTCACCGATCATCTGCATTGCACTTTCGATCTGGCTCTTTGTCGGTGCAATACAGCGTTCGAGGGAGTCCGTGCAGATGCTGACCGACCGTACACTGCCCGAGGCGGAACAGATGAAAATCATGTCTGTGCTTTCCTGTTTCCATGACAGATATGAGAAGTTTGAATTTCTCAGCACCCGCATGAGCGGAAATACCGCATACATTGATTTGAAACTGAATTTCGACAAAAACACCACATACGGAGAGATCAATGCACTCTGTGCGGAAATTACCGCAAAAATGAAAGAGCAAATTGAAGATTGCCGCGTCAGTATCGTGATAGACAGCGACAAATAATTAAAAATCATTATACATTACATAAGGAGAATGATAAAAATGAGCCTGAAAATTGAAAAGAAAAATGCAGAAACCCTTGCACTTGCGGGTAGACTTGACACCCTGACCGCGCCGGAACTGGAAACCGAAATTTCTGCGATACTTCCCTCGGTGCAGACCTTAATACTGGACATGGAAAAACTCGACTACATTTCTTCCGCAGGACTTCGTGTGATCCTGAAAACCCAGAAAGCTTTGGAAAAGAAAGCGGGACTGAAACTGACCCATGTGTCCAATGAGGTAAAAGAGGTTTTCGACATTACCGGTTTTTCGGATTTCCTGACCATAGAGTAAGGTAGCGCACAGAATGAGAACCTTGATTGAACAGTTGGAGTTCCATGCGCAGAATAACCCTAAGGCAACTGTCCTTTTTGATGAACAAATGCCAAAGGGCATTTCCTATGAAGAACTGGATAATTTAAGCGGGCGTGTATACGGCTGGCTGAAAGCACAAAATATCGGCAAAGAGGATTTTGTGCTTATCAACCTTCCGCTCGGCGTTCTCCCCGCGGTTGCGATCATCGGTATTCTGAAAGACGGAGCGGCATTTGCGCTCGTCGAGGATAACTATGCGCCGGAACGCATTGCTTACATAAGAAATGACTGCGGCTGTAAGGCTGAAATTAACCGCGACGCATGGGAGGAAATCTTAAAAACCGAGCCGCTGTTCGGCCACGAGAATACGGACGATCACGATGCGGCATATGCCATTTATACCTCCGGAACGACAGGAAATCCCAAGGGTGTGTTGCATGAATACGGGAATATTACGGAATGCATCCGTTCGGTCAACTACGGCGGCGAAGCTCTGCTTTCCGGTAAGGACAGAGGTGCGCTTCTGTCTCCGATGAATTTTATTGCATCAATCATGGTCATCTTTTATGCGCTTTACAACGGCGAGTGCAAGGAGTTTATCGCTTCGTATGCAACGGCCAAAAATCCGATGCTTCTCAAGAAAATGTTTCTTGAAAAACGTATCAGTATTATATTTCTGACCCCATCCTATGTTCGTATGCTCGGTGGACAGACCGGGCCGTTCCTCAAAAAGCTGGTGGTCGGCAGTGAACCCGCAAAGAATGTTTATCTTGAAAAAGTGGATATCTACAATATGTACGCCATGAGCGAAAGCGGCTTTGTTGTCGGCGTTTTCAAGATTGATAAACCGTATTCCACCTGCCCGATCGGCAAGCCGCAGTTTGATCTTGAATATATGCTGCTTGATGAGGACGGGAACCCCGTGCCGGATGGTGAAATGGGTGAACTTTGCTTCCGTAACGAATACGTTCGCGGCTATATCAATCTCCCCGAGGAAACGGCGAAAGCCTTTGTGAACGGTATCTATCACAGCGGCGACCTTGCTAAAAAATTGCCGGACGGGAACCTCGTGCTTCTCGGAAGAAGTAACGATATGATTAAAATAAACGGCAACCGCATTGAGCCTGCCGAGATCGAAGCGGCGGTAAAGCAGGCGCTCGGTATCGATTGGGTGGCGGCAAAGGGCTTTGAGAACGGAAGTCAGTCCTATCTTTGTGCTTATTACACGGCGGACATCAAAATCGATGCGGAAAAGCTGCGCACAGAACTGCTGAAAAAACTGCCGTATTATATGATTCCGTCGTATTACATTCATATCGATAAAATTCCGCTCAAACCAAACGGCAAGTTCGACCACAAAGCTTTGCCCGAGCCGGAACATGCAGACCTTTCTTCGCAGTACGCTGCACCGACAAACGACACGGAAAAAGCGCTTTGCGATGCCTTTGCCAAGGTTTTAAAACTCGAAAGAGTCGGTATTCATGATGATTTCTACGAAATGGGCGGCGATTCGCTCGGCTCCATAGAAGCAATCGTTGAAAGCGACTTGCCGGGGCTTGAAGCATCAATGGTTTTCCGAGGACGTACAGCAGAAAACATAGCAAAATTGTATACAGAAAGTCGCGTTGAGGGTGAAGAATCCGATGAGGAGAAGAACGCCGAGGCGATGAAAATGCCGCATAAGCTCACCACCGAACAGCTTTATATGTTTGACTATCAGCTCTACACGCCGATGTCCACGATGTACAACCTGTTTTCCATGATGAAGTTTGACAAGGAACTGTTTGAACTTCCGAAACTGGTCAAGGCATTGGAGGTCGCCGTCAAGAGCCACCCGGCTTTGCTTACAAAATTCTCTTTTGATGAAGACGGCGAGATTGTGCAGACATATGATCCGTCCCTTATGTCTGAAATTACCGTTGAAAAAATCAGCGAATTTGACCTTAACATTCTTAAGGATAATTTGGTTCAGCCTTTCAAAATGATTGGTTCAAGGCTGTTCCGATGCCGCGTATTTGAAACAGAAAAAGCTGCATATATGTTTTTTGACATTCACCATACCGTATTTGACGGAACCTCGTTCAAGGTTCTGATGAACGGAATAGCGCAGAGCTATATGGGAATGCCCATACCAAATGATTACTATTATCTGACGCTGAAAAAACGCGAGGATACGGCGCTTACGGCTTTTTACGAGGAAAGCCGCAAGTATTTTGAGGAACGGTATGACGGAGATGATTGGGTTTCCTACCCGCCAATCGACCACAAAACGCGAGAAAACGATTTCGGTCACATTGAGTGCGAAATGGGGATTACAAGCGCAGAACTTGGGGTGATCGAGAAGCGCTTTAAGGTCTCCCGCAACGAGTTCTTTATCACGGTTGCAGCACTTGCCGTCTCGCTTTACGCTGACAAACCGAATGTGAAGCTGTCGTGGATCTACAACGGTCGCGAAGATGTGAAAATGATGAATACGGTAGGACTGTTGTATAAGAAAAACGGCAAGACGCTGTTCCAGACTGTTAAACAGAATCCGCTGCATTGAACCCATAACCAAATTAAATCGTTCGGCAATCAACTCATAGGCAAAGCAGCGAAAATACAGGTTGTTTCGCATCAGCTGCTTCATAATCGACATATTGACAACGAGAACCTTACTGCAACAGTCTGATGCAAGAAACACCTGAAAGGATATTTGGTTGAACAGACTCAGAGCAGAGAATATACAAATACTTTGATCGTGAAGAGAAAAAAGGGTGGTTTCTCTGCCGTCCGGCGACAGTAAATACGCCCTGACGCTGCCCTCGATCAGCATCATCAGACCGATATCTTCGCCCGCCTTGGAATGAAGAATGTATGAATCTCGGTCAAAGGAACGAATATAGGCGTTATTGCAAAGAATATCCTTTTCTGCATCGCTCAAATGGTCCCAAAACGGCAGCGTGTGAAGATGTTTTGTTGTTGCGTTCATCGGGCGTACTTCTCTCACTATATAATTATTATACCATGCGGCTGCACCGTTGTACAGTGCCGCAGGCACACAGAAAAGGAAAAACAGGACTTAGACCCGGAAAACCGACTCCCGAAGGCACATAAAGAGATTGGAAAAATACCGCAAAAAAACGCCCCAAAAGGGGTTGACAAAAAATGCGGGGGGGGGTACAATTACTATATGTGCATTTTCATATACGGCAAACCTGTCAAAGGACAAGAGTGCAAGTTAAGTGTCCGATCGGGAAAATCCGTATGATTGACTTCCCGCCCTTTTTTAGATTGCAGGAAGTCTTTTTTGCGAAAACACCCCGAACAGCGCCTTGAACAGTGCCCAAGGCACATATTATATATGCTTGTGTCACAGACAAGAGATAACTGTTTTTGTATAATTTATTAAAGTGCAGCAATAGGATTATTGTACCTGTTGCCGGAAATCATGCAGATTGTTCGGGAAAAGGACTATGGCAAAGAGAAACGGGGGACAATGTATAATCGGCTTTAACTACGTCCGGCAGGGACAGGGCTGCAGTTATATTTCGGATATTCGGTTTGGCTCAGGAGGCCGGGGACCTCTCTTAAATCGGAATTGTATGTGCGTGTTTGATTATATAAAAATCCGATGGAGGAATTTGAAAAGCTGCATGAGTATCCGTTCGGCGAGACGGTCGTTTTTTGCGAGCATATCGGGGAGAAAAGGGAATTTTTAAGAGTTGCGAAAATTTAACAGCGCTAATTTAAAACTCTTTCGGAGGACTGTCGTATGGCAAAAAATAAAATATCAAAAAGAATTCTGTTCATTGTTGGGGCAGTGTTGTGCTGTATTTTTGCAGTAATTCTTGTCTGTAACCTGACAATAATTATAAAAGGCGTTGTAAATCCGAAGGTTCCGCCGTCGGTATTCGGCATCACGCCGATGGTTGTGCAGTCGGGCTCCATGAGCGGCAATGCCGAGGATCATATTGAAGTGGGGGATCTGATCTTTACGGTAAAACCCGATAAGGACAAGCTGAAAGCCGGTGACATTATTTCTTATATGGACGGCAATATCGCCGTAACGCACCGTATTATTGAGGTGCAGACGGGAGCAGACGGAAAGCGCAGTTTTGTAACCAAGGGGGACGCCAACAACACCGAGGATCCGGCAGTCAGTGAGGATGCTGTATTCGGACTGTATAAGGGGCGCATTCCGGGACTCGGCGATTTTGCCATGTTCCTGCAAAAGCCGCTGGGTATGGCGGTATTTATCGGCATACCTGTGTGCGCTTTTATTATATATGATATCATCCGCCGCCAGAGAAGCTCTGGCAGAAAGGATAAGGAAACCGAAGAGCTGAAAGCGGAGCTTGAACGGCTCCGTGCCGCTGCGGGAGAAAAGAGTTCCGAAAAAGAAGACGGCGGCAAAACATAATAAACGGTATCTTCCGCGAAACCGGTGCCACAGCCGGACAAAGCGGTGATATATATGAGGGTAAGTCCTCACGTCGAGGCGATTTCTGTCGTCTCACGAAATCCAAATGACGGTATTTTATCGTCTCAACAATTATTATATCAGGAGGAATGTTCCATGACTTCAAAAAAGAATTGGACGCTGAGAGCAGCAGTTCTCATGCTTGCTCTCGTACTTATCACCTCGTGCTTTGTCGGAGGCACCTTCGCGAAGTATGTGACCAGCAAAAGCGGCACGGATTCCGCCCGTGTTGCTAAGTTTGGCGTGACCGTTACGGCGAACGGAGATGTGTTTGCCAAGGAGTACGACACTAATGATCAAGCTGTGGTCGGAACGATTGCCAAGTCGGTAATTTCCACCGATAAGGTCGTTGCACCCGGCACGACAAGTAACGGCGATTTTGTTGCAGCTACCATTACCGGCACTCCCGAGGTGGCTGTAAGAGTATCCTACAAATTGGACGCTACCACCCTGCAGCTTGAAAACTGGAAGGACGGCGACGGCCAGTTCTACTGCCCGCTGGTATTCAAAGTTAAGACCCCCGACGGTAACACTGTGATTTCCGGTATGGAATTTCAAACTGCCGAGGCTATGAAGGCTGCTCTTGTGAATACTGTTGCGGCATATACTAAGGACTATGCTCCCGGCACAGATCTTTCCGGTAAGGCTGCCGACACTCTTGCGATTTCCTGGGAGTGGCCTTTCGAAACGGGTACAGACGCTGACAAGCCTGCAAACAATGTAAAAGACACTTTCTTAGGGGATGAGGCTGCTGCAGGCAGAGCCGCAACCGTCAGCCTTACGCTTGCTACCACCGTAACTCAGATCGACTAAGGCTCTGATTTTACGGCTTCCGTACAGTCATATATCCCCCGTCATGTGGCGGGCGGGGGATGTTTTCGGGCTGTATGCAGTGTCCCCGACATCTGTTTGCCGAGAACCCTGCATATGTCCCGAATCCCCATAACACTGCCGTTTTGCCGGATTGTTCGGTTGCTTTTAAGCGAGGTGGCGTATGAATAACTCTGAAAAAATTGCGGGAATGATGCTTCCCGCCATGCTGATACTCTTTATATTACAGGTAATACTGCTGCCGGTAATGATAGGTCTTACCTATGCCGTACCCGCAGAGAGACCGCAACACATCCTTACCTATAATACAGGCTCGCTTGTGTGGGACAAGGCTACTTCGGTGCGCCCGGACGGCTCGGCAGAGCTTTCGTTCTTTGAAACGCTGTACAAAAATGTAAGTGCCGATAATGCCGAAAGGGTGCTGGCGCCCGGCACCGAAAAAGACAGCGTGATTCGTCTTAAAAACGATACGAACAGGGAGATAACTTATACCGCCGTGCTGTATTCGCTCTCGACTTCGCCCGACCTTGATATCGGAGCCTCTCTTTCGGGAGACGGCTTTTCGGATATCTCCGTGTACACGCTTCCCGAAAACATTAAGAAGGAAACGGTTGTCCGTGCCGTCGGAGGAAGGCTTGACGCAAAAAAACTGCAGAACTTTGATATAAACTGGTTCTGGAATTATGAAGACGGTGCAAATGTTGACGAACGGGACCGTATCGACACTTATCTCGGCAATAAGGCTGCAAGCGGAAATGCGGATGATGTAACTCTCGGGTTTTATATTGTCGTCCGTGACGGCGGTGAGATTGGTCCTTCTTCGCCAACCGGAGATAACACCATGATCGGCGGTTATGTTGTGCTGATGCTCATCAGCGGAGGAGCGTGCCTGTTCCTTGCCCTTACTCGGAAAAGGAGGGAAAAGGTTGAAGACTGAAAAAGCACTGGCCGTTTTGCGGCGCAGCCTTAAGATTCTGGTGCTTGTGATCGTAGGCATTGTTCTGCTTGCCAATCTCTACCGACTGGCGGCGAGGGAGATCTTTAAAGTTAAAAGCCCGACGGTATTCGGTTACTCCTCCGCCGTGGTGCTGACCGGCAGTATGAGCGGCACCATAGAGCCGGACGATTTGATTATCACCCGTAAGCAAAGCGATTATATGGTCGGCGATATTGTGATGTATCAGACCGACGGCGCGCCGGTGACCCACCGCATTATCTCCGAAAACGATAAAGGCTACCGCACCAAAGGTGACGCCAACAATACCGACGATGGCACGGATATACCGAAGGAGGATGTAGTCGGGAAAGTGGTGCTGGTGATTCCGAAAATCGGGGCGGCTATCCGCCTTGCGCGAACGCCGATCGGAATGCTCAGCCTGTTTGCCGCGATTATTTTAATTACCGAGTTGCCGAATCTGATCGGATATATTCGCCGTAAGGGCAAAAAACAGGAGAATTGAAATTAAACAAAGGAGGCGGAAAATGAAACACATCAAGAAAACAGAGCAAAAACCGAAATTCCGGTTTCCTTTTTCCGCCGTTTTGCTTTATCTTGTGCTGATTGCCGCAGCGGTGTCCGGCGTGACCTTTTCAAAGTACATGGCAGGTACAACGGTGGGCGACACGGCAAGAGTAGCCATTATGCGGGATATCACCGTTACCGAAACCGGAAATTTCGCCGAGACGGATAAGTGGGTCATTACCCCGGGCGTTGATATGATAAAAAAAGCTGTTGTGAATTTCGAGGGCAGCGAGATGGCGTGTTATGTGTTCTGCGAGATAAAAACAACGGGCTGGAGCAGACTTGATGAACACAGCTTTGCTTTTTCAGGCGGCGGCGAAAACATCCTCGGCTGGGCGGTAAATAATGATTGGATATTTCTTTCCGGTAACGGGAGCGAAGCAGTATATTACCGTATAGTCAGCGCCAACACCGTGCTTCAGGCGGATGTGTTGGCTGATGGCGGCAAAATAACCGTCAGCGAGAATATCACAAGAACTCAGCTTGACAGTTTGCCGAAGGATATGCAAATAAAAATCAGCGCCACAGCGGTGCAGTATAACGGCTTTTCCGAGGGTTCGGCAGCTGAACATACAGAAATTCAGAGAGCCTTATCCGCATGGAATGCCGTGAAAAACAAATAACGCCCCACAGGAAGGCAGGTGGATAGTATGAAAGGAAGATATCGGGCAAAACATTATAGAAATACGGAACATACAAAGCTCAGAATGCTGCTTTCGGTTATTCTGTGCCTTTGCTTGCTTACCTCTGTTCTTCAGTTACGGATGATAACGGCAAGTGCCGCTATAAAGATTGATTCGGTGACCGTTACACATGAAGGCAAGAAAACGGAAAAACTGACTCTGCCTCAAAATGAAAGAGCCGTGCTCAAAGCCGAATGCTTTCCGGATGCGCAGAATGTTGCCTATCAATGGCAGATACTTGCGGATATAAAGTCGGAGCTTTGGGTGAATATTTACGATGCGACAAAGCAGTCAATGTCGCTGTCCTATGCTATGCTCGGCTCGCTTTTGGACGAATCGGGCAGCGCCTATATCCGCTGCAGGGCGACAGCGGGTGAAAGCAGTCAATACTCCGATGCCGTCTGCGTAACGGTTGCGTTTAATGCTCTCGCAGATGCCGAATCCGTTACCGTGCGAAACGGTAGCTCCTCGGTGCGAAAGGCTCCTGCCTGTGCCCCGAAGAGCAATCCGGAATATGTGGATATTTACATAAATTACTTAGATGCCGTGTCCGGTCAGCCTATCTACACGGGATTTGCCGCACAGATACAGTACGGTACCTCTTATTCCAACACCGTTATATCGCCGACCTATCTCGGATACGCACCTTTTTATAATGAGGCTAACCCCTCTGTTACCGTTCCGGAGGGCGGCACGGTGGATGCGAATGACGACGCAACGGTAGTCGCTCTGAATATTCCGGCAGACTATACAGCGGCGCAGTATGTCGTAAATGTCTATTATAAGGCAATCAATGTGCCCTATGCCGTACGGTACTACTTCCAGAATATCAACGATGATATGTATACCGAGAATATGGGGCTATACCGCATATCCTCTGCCAAAACCGGCACTATAATTTCCAACGAACAGTTGGAAGTTGAGGTTCCGGAGAGTGTCAGGGGCTTTACCAAGCTGTATCATTACCCCGAGGCGGTTGCTGCCGACGGTTCAACCGTTTTTCAGTGCTACTACGACCGCAACTATTTTATTATCAAATTCGATATGAACGGCGGCTACGGCACAGAACCGGTATATGCCCGCTACGGCACGCCCTTTGTCGTGAACGCACCCACCAGGCACGGCTATGTGTTTGACGGCTGGGACGATGTGACGAACGGTGTCGGAGACGGCGTCAAAGATACTCTGCCCGATACCGTGCCCGATGAAAACCGCACATATAAAGCTCTTTGGAGCACGGTTGACACCACATATACGGCGGTGTATTGGCTGCAAAATGCAGATGATGACGAATACAGCTATATCGGCAGCGTCAAGAAAAACGCAAAGAGCGGCTATATTGTTTCGGGCTCGGACAGTCTGACGGCAACCACACCGCTTTGCGGGGATACTCATACTCACACCGAGGAATGCTATCCCGATCATTTCAGCCACTATATTTATGAGCGCGCCGATAAAAATGTCACTGTTAAGGGCGACGGCTCCACTGTTGTCAACATCTATTACAAAAGAAAAACATACACCTTGAGGTTTTATTATGTCAGGGAGAAGAACGGCGTCTATCAGCTTGTGGGCGGTTCGACCTATCCCTTCGGGAATATAGGGTCTGTCCGCCCCAATCCGTATACCGTGCAGAACCTGTTGGCTAAGGTGCCGGACGGCAGCTGGGGAAAAATTAAATCGCTTCCGGTTTTGAAACAGAAATATGCCAATAAATACACCAAGGGAACGCTCGTTGATACAGCCAAAGGCTATACCTATTATTATCTTGAATTGAGCGCTCGCTTTGATGCAAATCTGACTGATTCTTGGCCGGGCGAAGCCTTTGAACCGATTGAGGTGGATGAAAACCATACTGCAAACGGCGCACAGAATCATATGGGCGAAGGTCAGTGGGGGCATTATGCCTATCTTGCGGGCTGGAACGGTGAATTCAAGGTGAAATACACCAAGGATAATCCCAATTCAACCATTAAGGGTATGTTTCAGAAGCTTGACGATCATCTATTGTATGACTCCTCGGAAGGAACCTCGGACATAGTTTCTTTTCTCGCCTTTTTTGAAAACGGAGCCGATATCGGTTGGAGCAAACCTTTCCAATGGCAGTACGAAATGTACGTTCCGGTGCTTCCCGGGGAAACCGGCAATCTTAAATATAACGGTGTGGATTATCTTCTTTATAAGTCCATTGACACCTCAGACAACAATGAAGGTATTGGGCATCAGACACAGCCGACTCTCTACGGTTTCACCGCAAACGGACAGACCTCGGTTAAAAACGCCGATCTTCCCGACGGAAGAGCTTCCTATACGGCAAGGTTTTTCTATCAGAGAACCTATCATGATCTGACTATGCATAATTATAATCAGATCCATTTGTATGAAAAGCTCCCATATCAGGATCCGCTGGACGATTACGGCAATACCACGCCGCCGTATCCGTCTACTCTGGAGGAAAACGCATATACCTTCAGCGGTTGGTATTATTCTCCCGGATGCTATGACGGCAGTGAATATAAAGCCGGAGACACAATGCCCGGGAAGAATATCGGCCTGTACGCCAAGTGGACGCCCGTAAATCACACGGTCCGCTTCTTCCGCACCTATGACGATATGATTGCCTATGAAACGGCGGGCAATAAAGACGGTATGATTGATACACGGGAAATACCGCACGGCAGTGTGCTGGGAAGTGTGGATAACCCCACACATCGTTCAGACGGGCTTGAATATACTTTCGGCGGATGGTTTTATATGCGTGCCGGGAACAAAACGGCGTATACGCCGCTGGATATGCCCGTTACAAAAGATATGAATGTCTTTGCTGACTGGGGCACACACTCGTCACAACCCTACCGAATCCACTATGCTTTGCATGAGGGAGAAGGCGACAACGATTGGCTGGCGCTTCTTAACACGGCTGCAAACGCCTCGCCTAAGGACAATAAAACCTATAAGGCAACAAAGGACGGTGAGGATCGCACCTATGTATACCTGACATCGGACAACAGATATCACCGTCTGATTGCACCCGATTCCGCCGGCTTTGCCTATCAGGGGAACACCCGTACTTTCTATCCGAAAGCAGGCGAGCCGCTCAACGAGCTTTATCCTGCTTATAACAGCAGCGGTTATTACCCTACGCTTGCCAGCCATTCCGTCACGGTAGAGTATGAAGAAAACAAGGAAGAACCGGAGCATAATGTCTTCACCTTTACCTATGTGCATGCGGCGAATATAGCCTATCGGGTGGAATACCGCTATGCAGATACCGGCGCCCTGATAACCTCTGCTCCGGGCGGAGGAACGGTGACGAAATATTCAACCAAGGCAGTTGTGACGGAGCGTTTTGAAGTCATTAAAGACTATATTCCGGATGCATTTTACAAGCGGCTGATTCTTGCTGTTACGGATGACGGGAACGGCAACTATGTAGGCTCTCCGTACAATGTAGCGGTCTTTTATTACAGTAAAAATACGCAGAACGCCTTTTATGCCGTACACCATATGCTGCAGAAAGTTAATGCCGCAGGGGCGGAGCTTACGCAGGATGAAAGCGGTAATTACATCAACTATACCCAAAGCGATGCCCTTACCGAGGGTATCGGGGATATCGGCTCTACGCATGATATCGTACCGCAAACATTCAGCGGTTTTACGGTATACGGCACGGGATATATCAAGCATTCCGGTCCAACGCAGCTCCTTGACGCCGAAACCAATCCGCACTTTACCATAACTGTTCAGGCGCAAGGCACCGAGCTGTATATTTTCTATACACGCAACACGCAGAACTACAAGGTATATTATTTGAAGTATGGCACGGATATCAGCAATCTGCCGCAGCTGAGCGATACCTCACCGGGTGTGCTTCTGCCGATTGAATCCGGTACAGGCACTTTCGGCTCCGCAGTTGTTGCATCGGCAAAACCGGTCAGTGGAATGAACTGCGTTTCAAATCTGACACAAACAATCATTCTTCGGGCAAACGATGCCCAAAACTACATCATATTCTACTATGCGCCTTTGCAATATACCGTGGAATACAAGGTGTGGCAGTATGGCGGCGGAACACTCAGTCAGACTATTGAGGTAGTTAACGGAACGGATCTTTTCAGCGGTTCAACGGCGACAGCTAAGATCGGCTATCGGTTTGACGGCTGGTACGCGGACGAAGCGTGTACGGTGCCGGTCGGCGACAATGGAACGATAACGGATAACAAACTTGTGCCTGCGACCCTGAAACTTGATGCTATGCCTAAGGTCAATGTGTTTTATGCTAAATTCGTTCCCGTTCTCGGCAGCATGACAATCCAGAGACAAAACGGAACGGCCGATGATGGCAACGGTGACAGAGTGTTTGTTTATCGTATCACAGCGGCGGATGATCCTGCCTTTGAACTGTATGTTTCAATCAAAGGAAGCGGCAGCGTGACAATTAAGGATATGTTTTGTCGGGAATACACGGTAGAACAGCAAAACGGTTGGTCATGGCGGTATAACGACACATTGCAAAAAGTGACCGTTTCCGAGGGAACAACAGGGACGGTTACCTTTGACGACGCTCCCGTTAATAATAAATGGCTTAACGGCAACAGCGAAAGGATAACGAACAGAAAGGGGTGACACCGCAATGTCGAAAAGAACAAAGCACCTGCTGATTGCGGCGGCTGCCCTGTGTATTGCCGCGGCTGTGGGCTTGACCCTTGCCTTTATGTTCAAAAAAGCGGAAAAAACAAATCGGTTTATTCCGGCGGAGGTTTCTTGCGCTGTCCGTGAGCAGCTTGATAACAACGAGGTGGCCGGCACTGTCGCAGTGGGCGGAGAAAAGGCGGATATACGGGTGGAGAATACCGGCAATGTCAAGGAATTTATTCGCCTGAGACTGGTTTCGTATTATGTCGATTCAAGCGGCGACATTGCAGGGACGGCCGCTTCTCAATACCCGAATCTGACACTTAAAAACGGTTGGATTGCCGGAGCAAACCAAACCTATTATTTTCCCTATTCGGTAGAGCCCGGAGAAGCAACGGAAATACTGTGCGAACCTTTTATCCTCGGGCAGATGCAGCTTGAAAACGGCACCACGGTGTATCAGGTAATTGAAGTTATTGCCGAGGCTGTTCAGGCAGAACCGGTATCCGCCGTGCGGGAAGCCTGGGGCGTAACGGTTACAAATAATACGATCACGGCAGCTCCGTGAAAAACCCCTCCTGTTTGACACATCATGCCCGGCAGGAGGGTTTTCTTATGTGCTGAGGCACATAAAAGAGTAAAAAGATAGAAAAACAATCAGGAAAAACTCCTATTGTTGTGTTACTGCCTATTGACTTTATACCGGTTTTCGCCTATAATATTATTAGGAACTTATCCTAATAGTAAAAGAAAGAGGGCAGCACTTATGAATGACAGAAACAAGTATGCAGGAACACGGACCGAGCAAAACCTTTGGGAAGCATTTGCCGGGGAGTCGCAGGCCGGAAACAAGTACGGTTTCTTTGCTTCTGTTGCAAAAAACAGGGTTTTGAACAGATTGCCGCCCTGTTTTTGAAAACGGCGGAAAATGAGAAGGCTCACGCCAAGCTATGGTTTAAGGAGCTCGGCGAACTTGGCGGAACAGAAAGAAATCTTGATACTGCCGCCGAGGGAGAAAACTATGAGTGGACGGATATGTATGCAGAGTTTGCAGCAACGGCGGAGGATGAAGGTTTTCCGGAGCTCGCAAAGAAGTTTCGCCTTGTCGCAGAGATAGAAAAGCAGCATGAAGAGCGTTTTCGCACATTGCTTCGCAATATCGAGACCGAAAAAGTTTTTGCAAAAAGCGAAGGCAAAATATGGGAATGCCGAAACTGCGGACACATTACGGTTGGAACAGAGGCTCCGGAGGTCTGCCCGGCCTGCAACCATCCGCAAGGTTACTTTGAGATCCGTGCAGAAAATTTTTAAGGAAAACGAAAAGTTTTGAAAGGAGAAACCTCTATGAAACAAAGATTTTATGTCTGCAACCACTGCGGAAATATGATTGCATTTGTGAAGGACAGCGGTGTTCCTGTTGTCTGCTGCGGTGAAGTGATGCATGAGGTGATGCCGGGGGTAACGGATGCTTCGCTTGAAAAGCATGTTCCCGTGTATTGCGTAAAGGACGGTATAGTTCATGTGTATGTCGGTTCGATCCTTCATCCGATGAACGAGGAGCACCATATTGAATGGATTTCCCTTCAAACGAAGTTCGGAAATCAGCGCAAGGAACTGTGCCCGACCGGCGAGCCGTCAATCAGCTTTGCTATCTGCAAGGGTGACGAAGTGGAAGCCGTATACGCTTATTGCAATCTGCACGGTCTTTGGGTGACAGACGCTGCTCTATCTTAAACTGCGCAGACCTATTGCCTGAGAGCAGCGGCTGATGTTCAGCCTGCTTCAGTTGCTGCCCGTCCTGCGCCGGACAGGCAGGGCCGGCAGCAAATTACGGAGAGGAAAATCGATGATTATACGAAGAGAAACAAAACAGCGGCAAATGGTTTTACAGGCAGTACAGGCAAGAAAAGACCATCCGACGGCCGACCAGATATTCAATGATGTGCATAAGCTGGATCCGAAAATCAGTCACGGAACAGTATACCGTAATCTGAACCTTCTTTGTGAGGAAGGCCTGATCTGCCATGTGCGGGTGCCGGGAGCGGACCGATATGACCTGCGCACCGATCTGCACTATCATATGTTCTGCGTTAAGTGCAAAAAAGTGATTGACGCGCCGCATCCGTATAAACCGTATTTGGATGAAGAGATTGCCAAACGGTCAGGCTATAAGATTATCCGGCATCGTCTGATTTTTGAGGGAGTGTGTCCGGAATGCCAAAAAAAGAGCTTTGTTCCCTTCCGGAGCCGGCATTCGTTCGTTATCCTGTTCGATCGACACCTCAGATACCGAGGCCTGCCTTTGCCGAAACGGAAAAATCAAACAGTAGAGAATGACTATTATAGACAATACGGCTGTTATTTCCGCATTGCCCGATGTGAAGAACGGCTTAAAATGTCACGGGAAAAGAAGACTCGTTGTTTGTGGCTCTTTGATAAGCTGAAAAGGGAAAACGCCCTTACCTTTGAAGAATATGAATGTTTGACCTCGGTTAAAGCGCCTGCCTTTTCTATATAAACAGGCTTTTATGCAGGGCAGAGGGGAGAATGAAAATGCATAGAAAAACGGCAATAAAAATACTTTTCGTCATCTATTGTGTTGTGATGATGCAGCTTCTGTTTTTCAGATTTCCGAGTACACGCGCTATGCCGTATTGACAGATTATTCGGGAAAATATCAACATAATCCCTTTAGCAACAATCCGTGATCAGATATATCTCATCTTGCATGAAACCAATCACATTACGGTGCATTATGCCTATCTCAATCTGCTTGGAAACATTATTGTCTTTATTCCGTTCGGTATTTTTCTGCCGTTGCTTGGCAACAAAACCAAAAAGCCGGGCTGGGTACTCTTTATAGCTTTTGCGGTTTTTCTTGCAGTCGAGGCCGTTCAACTTTTTTCCTTGGCCGGACGGGCGGATATTGACGATGTGCTGCTTAATCTGCTCGGCTGTTTGTTTGGATATTGCCTGTGGCGAACAGGCAATGCATTGCATAAGCGAAGACTGAGCAAATGACGGAAAGCCTAAAGAACTGCTCTTGCGAACAGAAAAGCGTTTGCCTAAGTACGGTTTTCCGACCGCCGAGCGCTTTCGGGACGAGACGCATCCTGAAGCAGCGCGAATAAAGCGAAGCGGCAAAGGAGGCAGAAAAGCATGAGAAAAATATTCTTCGGTATTGTGAAGGAGCTGTTTGCTGTTTTACTGAAGCTTTCACCGAAGGAAACAGCCGTTTCGCTTATCATCGGGTCATTGGGACTTTTGGCAGCGATTCTCGGTCCGTTCGGAACCGTCAAAAACAGGCAAAGCGTTTAATGAGAGGATTGAAAATAAGAAGTTTTTTAATTCGGACAAAAAGCAATACAGGTAAAGAGAAAGCCGTAAACATGAGCATTGTTCCTGATTGCAAGAGCTTGCAGAAAAATTAAAGGAGGAAACTGACATGATGACGACTTACGAACACTGTGAACACTGCGGACGACTCATACCGGAGGGCGATGTTTACTGTGGTTGTTGCCGCGGTATTGCGGAAACGGATATTTCCGATCTTGATATGATCCATGATCCGGAAACAGATCCGCTGCCGCATCATGAATTTCCGGAAAGCGATCAACGACCGTTTTCTTTGAAAAATGCAAGGAAACCGAGAACTAACAGGTAGGAAGAACGAAAACAGGAGCCGACCGTGCGAAACTGTCGGCTCCCGGACGGAAAACCGTTTTGAAATGCAGCGACTGCAGCGCACGGCCTACGCACAATTATGCTTGCCGATGCGGCACATATCCGGGAGCCGGAAGCCGTCCGGAAAAACCGCCGGGCACAGCACTCCGGCGAGAAGGGATGCACACCGATGCATACCTTTGACGTGCCTTTGACGATGTAAAAAACTTAAGTCGGAAAAGGCGATTAAGAAGTACAACAAGCGGTGAGATATCAGCTTGAATAAATTTACGAAAGGCAGGAGAAATTATGAAGTATATTTGCAGCATTTGCGGCTTCGTATATGACGAGGAGATGGGCTGCCCCGAAGAGGGAGTAGCTTCCGGTACAGCATGGGAGAATATTCCCGACGATTTTGTCTGTCCTCTCTGCGGAGTCGGTAAAGACGAATTTGACATGGAAACATAGTAAAGGGAGGAAGCAAGCATGATAGCCAAGGATATTTACTGCATCGGGGTAAACGATCATAGGATCGATCTTTTTGAAAGTCAGTATACGGTGCCGAACGGCGTGTCCTATAATTCCTATGTTATCACGGACGGCAAGATTGCCGTGATGGATACCGTAGACGCGGCTTTTACACACGAATGGCTTGACAATTTGGAAACGGTTCTCGGCGGCAGGAAGCCTGATTATCTGGTGATTCAGCATATGGAGCCTGATCATTCGGCAAGCATAGCTGTTTTTAAGAAGAATTATCCCGATACTGCCATTGTGGCGACATCAAAGGCATTTGCCATGATGCATCAGTTTTTCGGCAAGGATTTCACGGAAAACTGCACAGTCGTCTCTGACGGCGACACGTTGCCGCTCGGAACACACATTCTGCATTTTGTTGCAGCCCCTATGGTGCATTGGCCGGAGGTCATCGTTAGTTATGAGGAGACGGAAAAAATTCTTTTCTCTGCAGATGCATTCGGCAAGTTCGGTGCGCTTGATGTAAGAGAAGATTGGGCGGACGAAGCAAGACGGTACTATATCGGTATCGTCGGCAAGTACGGCAAGCAGGTGCAGGCGCTGTTAAAAAAGGCGGCGGCTCTTGATATACGTATTATCTGTCCGCTGCACGGCCCCGTATTAAGTGAGAATCTTGGTTATTATCTCAATCTGTACAACACATGGTCGTCTTATGCTGTCGAAGATGACGGTATTGTCGTCGCATACACCTCGGTTTACGGAAACACCAAAAGAGCGGTTGAACGGCTTATCTCCGGACTGCGTGCAAACGGCTGTCCGAACATTGCGGTATATGACCTTGCACGCTGCGATATGTCCGCCGCCGTTGCCGATGCCTTCCGCTACGGAAAACTGGTTCTTGCAACCACTACCTACAATGCCGATATATTTCCGCCGATGCGTCATTTTATTGAGGCATTGACTGAGCGGAATTATCAGAAGCGCACGGTTGCTCTGATCGAGAACGGCTCATGGGCACCGCTTGCAGCAAAGGTTATGCGCGGAATGCTTGAAAATTCTGCGGACATTACCTTTGCATCAAATACGGTGAAGCTGCTTTCCGCACCTGATGAAGACAGCAACAAACAGCTTGACGCTCTCGCGGAGGAGCTTTGCCGTGAGTATTTGGCAAGGCGGGATGAAACCGCGAACAAAAATGACCTGTCGGCTCTTTTCAATCTCGGCTACGGGCTGTATGTTGTCACCTCTAATGACGGTAAAAAGGACAACGGTCTTATTGTCAACACCGTGTCACAGGTCACAAATACGCCCAACCGTATCGCCGTGACAATCAACAAAGAAAACTACTCTCATCACATCATAAAACAGACAGGCATTATGAATGTTAACTGCCTGAGCACCGACGCGCCGTTTTCGGTATTTGAAACCTTCGGCTTCCAAAGTGGCAGAACGACGGATAAATTTGCATCCTGCGAACCTCTTCGCAGCGATAACGGATTGGTATTTCTGCCCAAATACATAAATTCCTTTATGTCGCTGAAGGTTATGCAGTATGTTGACTTTGATACCCACGGTATGTTTATCTGCGAGATTACCGAGGCACGGGTCATCTCAGACAGGGAGACTATGACTTATACCTATTATCAGAAGCATGTCAAGCCGAAGCCTCAAACCGAGGGCAGGAAAGGGTATGTCTGCAAGGTGTGCGGATATGTATATGAGGGAGAAGAACTGCCGGAGGATTTCATATGTCCGCTGTGCAAGCACGGAGCTGCGGATTTTGAACCGATCGGTTGATCGAGAACCCTGCGGAGGAGAAATAAATGTTTTACATCGTTTCCGCATTATTATAACGGCGGCAGGATTATTTTTTAAGGGAATTTGCCGCCAAGGGCAACTGTGCCTATACGATGGCAGGGCTACCTGTCACAGCGGAAGGAAAAAAGCGAACTACCCGGCTTAAGAAAGATTGCAGCAGAAATAAAAGGACTCGGGAATACCCTATTGCAAAGACAAGCCACGATATATTTCAGCAGAGGCGAATCGCAGTAAAATGCGGCTAGCCTTTTCTTTTCTGCTGCGGTGGCAGTTTGGAAAAATCGCAAAAATAAATCTATCGCTTTGTAAACCCTTGTGTTTTTTCAAGAAATATACTATAATCTTTCCAACGGTCATACATTTATTCCGCAGCCGAAGCTCTGCGCGGCGACGGCAGCGCTTTTGAATCTGGATACGGAAACGATCGAGGCAGGTCTGCTGCGGCTTACGGAGCAGGAACGGCTGGTGGTCGACACGGTTGCCGGCTTGCAGGCGTGCTATCTGCCGGAGTTTTACGAGGCAGAGACGTATATTACGTCCCGCCTGCTGCAGATGGCAGAAAAACAGTTTCCGGAGCCTTCGAATCTGGAGCGGCTCCTGACTTCCATCGAACAGGCGCAGGAAATCCGGTATGCCAGCCTGCAGCGAGAGGCGATCCGCCGCGCAGCGACGCAGCAGCTTCTGATTGTAACCGGCGGACCCGGCACCGGCAAGACGACCGTCATGTCAGGTATTCTGGCGCTTTTTGATGCGCTGAAAATCAAGACGCAGCTTGCTGCGCCCACCGGTCGTGCGTCAAAACGGCTCAGCGAGGTCACAGGACGCGAAGCGTCGACCATTCACCGGCTTCTGGAGGCACAGTTTGACGAAGCAACGGGGATGATGTCCTTTTACCACGACGAAGAAGAACCCCTGAACATTGATGCAATGATTGTCGACGAAACGTCGATGGTCGATTTGCAGTTGATGATGTCTTTGCTGCGGGCGTTAAAGCCCGGCTGCCGCCTGATTCTGGTCG
>ENA-OURV01000207-OURV01000207.1-human-gut-metagenome-genome-assembly--contig:-NODE-207-length-50062-cov-8.943568_pt1 | contig 50062 bp, 36 predicted proteins | sample MGYA00242141_ERZ509072 | MGnify/ENA primary metagenome ERZ509072 (study PRJEB26280, sample SAMEA2338763) | human gut metagenome | biome: human gut; feature: human-associated habitat; material: faeces... | reverse complement strand
GGGCTGCGCCGCGCAGCCGCCGTGCTTACCGCCGTACCGGCGTTTGCGCTGACCCTTGCACTGGCTTTGCCGCTGCTTTCCGGCGCGGTGCCGGCGGAGCTTGCAAAGGCCAAGGGCATACCGTGGACGCACTGGGTGGCCATGAGCGCGCACGGCTCGGGGCTGTATGATCCGTATGATTACGAAGCCGCAAAGGCCCGCCCGGACAAGCAGGCCCGCAAGGAGGCGGACATTGAAATAATTAAAAAGAGATATAATGAAAACGGCATAGGCGGCACGCTGAAGCTGTGGAGCGGCAAGCTTATGCGGGATTTCGGAAACGGCACATTCTCCGCCTCGGATTTTTTGGACGACAGCCCTGCATACGATACCGCAGTGCAGCAGACAGTGCTCAAGGAGGGCCGATATTACAATATATTTGCAAACCTTTGTCAGGGAATTTATATAGGGTTCATGCTGCTTGCCGCAGCCGGAATTATTAAAGGCGCGCTGTGCGGGCAGACAAAAGCCTTTATGCCGGCGCTGTGCCTGTTCGGGCTGGCGGTATTTCTGATGTTTTGGGAGGCCAGCGCACGCTATGTTACAAACTTTCTGCCCGTTATGCTGCTGTGCCTTGCAGGCAGCCTGTATTCCCTTCCCACAGGCAAAAAAACAAGGACAAAGCCCCGACAGGCTGCATAACAGTCCCGAAAAACAGAAAAATGCCCCGAAGCTGAATGGCTTTCGGGGCATTTTTTATATGTTTATTTATATATCTGCATATCTGCGGCTTTGTAAAAACAGCAGACCCGCAGCTTTGAACGGTAACGCCTTGTAAAGAGGCCGCCGGAAGCGGCATCAGCGGATAGGCGAGCCTGCCTGCACCGCCTGCTCCGGCGAAATAAGCACCGGACCCTGCTCATCCTCCGCACACAGCAGCATGCCCTCAGAAAGCACGCCCCTGAGCTTTGCGGGCTTAAGGTTAATAACCGCCACAACGCTCTTGCCCACCATTTCCTCGGGGCTGTACCGTTTGGCAATGCCGGAAACTATCGTGCGTTCACGGTCGCACAGAACAACGGATTTAAGCAGCTTATCGGAACCTTCCACTTTTTCGCATTTGAGCACGCGTCCCACGCAAAGCTTAACCTTGGCAAAATCGTCAATGCCTATCTCGGCATCCGCCTGCATGGGCTCTGCTTTTTTATCCGCATTTTTCTGCGCCTTCTGTGCGTTTTTTTCCGTTTTTTCGGCTTTTTCCTGCGGTGCGCCCTTAAGCTGCTCTAACTCCGCAAGCTCCTTTGCCATATCGATTCTGGGGAAGAGCGCCTCCTGCTTCTTTACCCGGCTGCCGGGGCGCAGCATGCCGTAGCAGCCCGCACTCTCAAGAGTGAGCAGCGCCTCGTCCTCAATGCCCAGCCCATCGGCGATGGCCTTGCAGGTGGAGGTCATAACGGGAGATATAAGCACGGATACTACGCGCAGGCACTCCGCCAGATTATACATAACGCTGCCCAGCCGTTCGCGTTTTTGCTCATCCTTGGCCAAAAGCCACGGCTCGTTTTGGTCGATATACTTATTGCAGCGCGAAATCAGCCTCCACACCTCGCTAAGCGCCACGGAAAAGCGCAGCGCCTCCATGTTTTCGCAATACGCCCCGTGCACCTGCTTTGCCAGTGCCGCAAGCTCTTTATCCAGCTCGTTCGGCTCGCCCATGGCGGGCACGGAGCCATCAAAGTATTTCTCTATCATTGCAACGGTGCGGCTGAGCAGGTTTCCAAGGTCATTGGCAAGGTCGCTGTTTATTCTGGAAAGCAGGGCCTCGTTTGTAAAGTTGCCGTCAGAACCGAAGGGCATTTCCCTCATAAGATAGTATCTTATGGCGTCCACACCGTAGCGGCTGCACAAAAACACCGGATCCACGACATTGCCGCGGGATTTGCTCATTTTTTCCCCGCCGATAACCAGCCAGCCGTGTCCGAACACCTGCTTGGGCAGGGGAAGCCCCAGCGCCATGAGTATTGCGGGCCATATAATGGCATGGAAACGCACTATTTCCTTTCCCACAAGGTGCAGGTCGGCCGGCCAGAAGCGCTTGTAGAGGGAATCGTCATCGCTGTCATAGCCCAGCGCCGTTATATAGTTGCTCAGTGCGTCTATCCATACATATACCGTATGCTTTTCGTCAAAGGTAACGGGTATTCCCCACGAAACGGAGGTGCGGGAAACGCAGAGATCCTCAAGACCGGCCTTGAGAAAGTTATTCAGCATTTCGTTCTGCCGCGTTACCGGCTGCAGGAACTCGGGATGCTCCTGTATATGCTGTATTATTCTGTCCTGATATTTGGAAAGACGGAAAAAATAGCTTTCCTCGCGCGTTTTGCTTACCTCGCGGCCGCAGTCCGGGCAGCAGCCGTCCTTAAGCTGGCTTTCCGTCCAGAAGGACTCGCAGGGAGTGCAGTACCACCCTTCATATTCGGATTTATAGATATCCCCTTGGTCGTAAAGCTGTTTGAATATCTTCTGAACGGCTTTTACATGGTATTCGTCGGTGGTGCGGATGAATTTATCGTATTTTACATCCATCAGCTCCCACAGCTGCTTTATGCCGGCCACGATATCATCCACATATTCCTTAGGGGTAACGCCCGCCTCGGCGGCTTTTTTCTCTATTTTCTGCCCGTGCTCATCGGTGCCGGTAAGGAAAAACACATCGTATCCCATCATTTTCTTGTAGCGCGCCATGGTATCGGCCGCCACGGAGCAATAGCTGTGACCGATATGCAGCTTATTGCTGGGATAATAAATGGGTGTGGTGATATAATACTTCTCCTTCATTTTTCTTTCCGCCCGCACTGCGGGCTTCCCTTTCCTGAAAGTTTTAGGCAGCGTAAAATTCGTGAAGCAATACGGCGTCCATAATGCATGGGCAGGCGCAGCGGGGAAAAACAAAAGCAGCCCTGCCGCCCAGGGGCGACAAAACCGCTGTACCACCCTGATTCTCCGCCTGAATATAAAAAACCGAACGGACTCATGCGCCCCCGTAACGCAGGGCTTGCGGCACGGACTGTTGGCCCGTGCAGGCTCCGCAACCATATTCCGCCGCCCCTGCCCGCCGGCTTTCACCTGCTCCGGCTCTCTTATAGGGTAGTATGCACCGCGTACTCATTGTTTCACTGCCGATATTATTTTGTATATATAATTATAATGCCCCGTTTGGCTGCTGTCAACCCGAAATTTCTGCGGATATCTGCCAAGCGCCGCCAAACAGCCGCACCGCTGCGATTTTATGCCGCTATGCCTTTATGCTGTGCGGGTCAAACGGCTTTGCCCCGAAATCCGGCGCATCGCATTGCGTAAGGAAGCCCTCCAGCGAATCCCTGTCGGAAACGGTTATGCTCTCAAAGCCGAAGCGCGTCATAAAGCGCTCCAGTATAATAACCCCGAAGGGAAGAATATCCGCCCTGTCGGTTTGTATGCCTTTAATGCACAGCCTTTGCTCAAGGGGTGCAAACAGCTGCGTTTCCATGCTTCTTATTTCGTCAAGCTCAAGCACGGTGTCCTGCACGGCGGTGCTGTACCGCTCAAGCCCCAGCTTCATGGAAGCCAGCGTGGTGGGCGTGCCCGATACGCCTATAAGCCTTTGCGCCTGTTCGGGGTGCAGCGGAGCGTATTCCTCTATTACGGGCGCGATAAGCGCCTCCGTTTGCCGCTTTATGCTTTCGTCTATCCCCGTGCGGCCGTCAAAGCGTTCCTGAAGCCGCACCGCACCCAAACGGCGGCTGAGTGCCCGCACCTGCATATGCTTTACCATAACCTCGGTGCTGCCCCCGCCGATATCTATAACCGCATCGCCCTCGCCGTTTGCCGCCCCGGCAAAAGCAATCAGCGCTTCCTTGGTACCGGGCAGAATTTGAAGCAAAACGCCGCGATCGGCAAGCATACGCTCAAACTCTGCGCTGTTTTCCGCCTCCCTGACCGCAGCGGTTGCATATACATATGCCTCCCCTACGCCCTGCTGCGCCGCCTTTTGCAAAAGGGAGCACACCGCCTCCGCCGTGCGCCGCATAGGCTCCGGCTGAAGCCGACCCTTCGCACTGCCCTGCCCCAAACGCGTGGTTATAACATATTTCTGCATGGTCTTGCCGCTTTGTATTCCCAGACGCACGCTGTTTGTACCGATATCTATAACGCCTTTAAGCATAAAATCCCTCTCTTGGTATAAATTCGCCCCGAAAACGGCCTTTTTTCATTTTACGGGCGGCGGATACAAGCCTTACGGATAGATTTTATAACACTTCCCCCCGAGCGGTCAATTGATTTTATCGCCGAAGTTTTAGCACTCTCGGCGGCATAGTGCTAAAGTTCACAAAATGATAACAAAATCAGGTATAAATTGTAATAAAGAGGTGTTATTATATACGCGTTGAAAGGGAAAGCTAAGGGCATGAGAAAGGGCTCTGGCAGATGCCGCAAGGCATCAAACATCCTTTAATACACACTTAACATACAAGTTATAAGGAGTGAGTTTTATGTTTGAAATTATGCCTTTTGAAAGTAATAAACGCAGAGCTGTATTTAATCCCTTCCGTGAGATGGACGAATGGGAAAAAGCCTTCTTCGGAAAGAATGAGCTTGCCGAATTCAAAACCGATATCAAGGATGTAGGCAATGCCTACGAGCTGGAGGCCGACCTTCCGGGCTTCAAGAAGGAAGATATTCATGTGGATGTGGAGGGCGATTATCTTACCATTACCGCCAGCCGCAACTGTAACAAAGAGGAAAAGGACGAGAAAAACAACTATGTCCGCAGGGAGCGCAGCTACGGCTCCTTTGCAAGAAGCTTCGATGTTTCCGGCATTAAAACGGAGGATATCTCCGTGGAATATAACGACGGCGTGCTTAAGCTGAACCTGCCTAAGCGCGAAGCGGAAAAGCCCTCCTCCAGAAGACTGGAAATCAAATAATTTTATAAATCAGCTTTGATAAAAGCCGTGCGGCAGTGCCCGCGCGGCTTTTGTTTTGCCTGTATTTATATATTGCCCGTGAGGATTATTCCGTGCGTGTATATCAGCGTTTTATAAAGCCTGTTGCTTCAAAGCTTTCCCGCACGCCCGCTTGATGCGCGGCAGAAATAAAACCGAAAAAAGCGCCGTCGGTACGGACAGACACAGGCACACGAACGGAAAAAGGGCACTGCTGCTGACAGACAGACGCACAAACATAAAAAGGGCGCCGCTGCGCGGCGCCCTTAGAAGGCCTATTCAAGAGCTTTGCTTTTTAATCAGTCCTTCTTCTTTTTGGTGGCAACAACCACAACCACAACAATGATAGCAACAACGGCTACACCGATAACGATCCAAGCCCAGGTGGGGAAGGAATTGCCGGCGGAAGGAGCAACGGTAGAGGACGCAGCCGGAGCTGTGGTCTCATTTGCGGGCTCCTCGGTAGGAGCAACGGTGTTGTCGGGAGCGGCGGTGGGCTCGTCAACCTCGCCGGTGATACCGGTATCAAGGGTATCGGCGATGGTGAACATGTTTATCCACTCGATGGTTGCATGGTTGGTGTTGCTGTGGTTTTCAACGCCCATACCGATGCCCCAGAAGTAACGGTAGCCGTCATTCTCATGGAAGGAAATGAAATCTCCGGCGCCGCTGGTGGCTTCCTCATCGTCGGGCATGCTGGTAAGACGCTCAACCGGAATGATTACATAGCCTTCAAAGTTAGCGGGAACGGTGACATACCAGCCGTCAACGCTGTACTCAACGGTAGCGCGGCTGTATGCGCCGTCGGACTCGTTAGCCAGAACAACGGGGAATTCGTTGCTGCCGTTGATGCTTATGCCGGTGGTAGAGCCGGTGGAATCAAATGCTAAATGAGAGGGACGGATGCCAACCTCTTCGCTGCCGTTCTTTACCTGAAGAACCATGTACTTAAGATCATACATATCGTTTTCATGGCCGAGGTAAGACTCCCACCACGCGCCCGGGCCAAGACCGTCGGCACGATCGCCCGTGCAGGCATAAGAAACGCTGACGGCAGTGCCTTCCACAACATCGATCAGGAAGGTCTTGTTCTCGGTCTGCGCAAAATCGCCTTCGCCCTGAATGCCCATAACTTCCTTAACGCTGAAGCCTTCGGTAAATGTACGCAGCACACTCTTATCAAAAGCAGGAGCTGCAGATGCGGTGATTCCCATCATAGCGCAGACAAGAGCCGCGATAATGACGAACACCAAAAGCTTTTTCTTCATTATAATCTCCTCCAAAGTTTTTTTATATTTTAACATACTCATTTTACATTGTGAATATACAATTCGCACAATTTTATTGCACAATATTAAGATTGTGTTAAAAAACGCACATATTTTGTAACCTCCGCTGTGTATATTCAGCCTGAAAAATCGCCGAATCCGCCCCCTTTGCACGGCTTTTGCCGTTTTTTGCACCGCTGCGCTTTAGTTTTGCTTCGCTGCTGAAAATCAGATGAAAATCATCGTCGTGCAGCTTCTCCGCCTCCTTTTTTGCGTATCTTGCGCCCTCCCGACGGCTTTTGCACAAAAACATTTCCCCCCGCTTCTCTTTATTCTATTGCGCTCTTTGTATGCGGGTTCCCGTTTTTTATGCCGGCATGCATATTTTTCGGACGCAATTTGCGGCAAATATCGTCATTCTTAATTGAAAAGAACCCGAAAGCACGCGGAAAAATGCATTATTTTGTGCTTTTTTGCCCCAAAAAGCAATAAGACCGCGTACGAAAGCCCGACGGCTTCAACTTTTTTCGCGTGTTAATATATGTATACTGATGCAAAAGCGCAGGCATCGCCTTTGCAATAAAGCTTATGCGCCTGCACTTGCGGATATTATTTTCGCTTGATAAAACAGCCGTTGCACCGGTAAATAGTTCTTGCGCGTGAAAAATTTAACGCAAAACGGAGGATAAAGCCATGCAGAAGGAAAACCGCGTTACACTCAGACGACCCTACCGCCCCGAAACGATGCGAAAGCTGCGGGCGCTGTATGCAAAACTCGGTCCGGCTGCTGTATGTACGGTCGCCTGCGCCCTGCTTGCTGCCTGTCGTCCCGCATCCGGGCTTGCCCCCTTCGCCGTGTGTCTGCCCGGAATATTTATTGATTCCCCCCTTGCGCTTTTTGCCGCCGCGGGCTCTGCCGCGGCCGCCGTTGTGCTGGAACCCTCCCTTTACAGCCTGACAGCCTGGTGCATTCCGGTGCTGCTGTATTTTTTCTGCGTGCGGCTGCTGAAGCATAAAAACCTCACCGCCATGCCCTGGCGCATGGGCGCGCTGGTTCTGTGCAGCGGAATAGGCCTTGTCTGCAGCCCGGAGGCCCGGATGTACGATATATTAATGGCGGTGCTGTCCTGCATAGGCGGATGCGCGCTGCTTCCACTGCTGAGCGGCGCCCTTAGCGCCTTTGACTCTTTAGGCAAGCATTCGGCGCTTACCCGCGGCGAGCTTGCCTGTCTTGCCGTTCCCGTCTGCGGTGTGCTGCTTTCCCTGCCGTTTGAGGGCTTTATGGGGATATCTCCCGCACAGCTTTGCGCCCTTTTCTGCATTTCTGTATGCTCCCTTTCGCTGCCCTCCGGCGGAGCGGCCTTTAGCGGCATATGCGCCGCGCTGTTTCTGCTGAAGGGTCAGACCCCCGCCGCCGGGCTTGCAATGGTGATAATGTCGCTATTGGCATATGCCCTGCGCCGCATAAGCCGAGTGGGAGTGCTGCTTGGCTATATAGCGGGCGATTTTTTTGCCTCGCTGCTTATTGCCGGCTCGTTTGTACCCCTTATTCCGATACAAACTGCAATACTTTCCGCCCTTCCCGCCCTGTTTTTCAACAAGCGCCGGTTGGAGCTGCTTCGCGGGCTTGGAGGCAGCGTGCTTATTCCCACCTCGTCGGAAAAGGAGCTGGCGGCAAGAAGCGCCTTTGAAGCCGACCGCCGCATCAAGGGCTGCGCCGAGGTTTTCAACCGCCTTTCCCAGATATTCTGCGAAGAAAAGGAAAACAAGCGCTCAAAACGGCTGGAGCTGTGCTCCCATGCCGCAAGCCGGGTATGCAGCCAGTGCAGTAAGTACGATTACTGCTGGAGAATGCGCTATTGCGATACTTATTCCGATTTCAAGGCCCTTGCGGGCATGATATGCGCTGCGGGCAGCGTTTCCCCCTACGATGTCAGCAAGGACTTCAAAGCCCGCTGCGCCGACTGGATAGGCGTGCTGCTTGATATGAACGCGCAGAACGCCCTGCCCGGCGAGCAGACGCACGAGCAAAAAGGAAACATGATGATGTCCCGCCAGTGCCGCAGCATAGCCGACCTGCTGACCGACCTTGTAAATCAGCGCAACGCCGTACAGTATGATTTTGACGCAGAGGAGCGCTTAAGCGCCGTGCTGTGCGAAAACGGCATAGGCGCCAAGGATATAGTGTGCCGCTGCAATAAAGGCGGCCTTGAAAGCGTAAGCCTGAGCCTGCCGACCTGCCGCGGGGACAAGCCCTGCCTCAACCTGCTGCCGGAGCTTTTGAAGCGCGCCTTTAACTGTGACTTTGCCTGCGACGAAAGAAACTGCTCCTTGGAAAACGGCGGGTGCAGCTGCGTGTTTACGCCCGTTCCCCGCCTGAGCGCACGGTGCCACGCCGCCTGCAAGATAAAAAACGGTCAGAATGTCTGCGGCGACAGCTTCTCTCTGATGCCCCTGCCCGGAGGAAAATACCTTGCCGCCCTGAGCGACGGCATGGGCAGCGGCAGTCAGGCTGCCCGCGAGAGTGAAAACGCCGTGGCTTTGCTGGAAACCCTTTGCCTTGGCCGCATGGAGGTGCGCCAAGCATATGATACGGTAAACGAGCTGCTTCAGCTGCGCCGAAAGAGCGCCGAGGTGTTTTCCACCATGGATGCCTGTATACTGGATCTTTCCCGGGGTATATGCTCCTGGGGCAAAATAGGCGCCGTACCGGGATATCTCGTGCGCTCCGGGCGCGTCACCACCGTTACGGGAAGCGCGCTGCCCCTGGGTGTGCTGTCCGACCCCGAACCCAGCATAAGCGACCGTGTCATAAAGGAGGGCGACCTGCTTGTGCTGCTTTCCGACGGCATATACGACGCCCTTACCGATTCCTGTCAGGACGGTATTGCCCTTATGCTGCCCGAGCTTTGCAGGGGCGATGTAAGCTTTATTGCCGGGGAGCTGGTGCGCCGCGCCCTTGCCAAAAGCGACGGCACGGCAAGAGACGATATGACCGCCATTGCAATACGCATAACCGCCGCATAGCATAAAGGGCGCAGGCAAGCCGCTTTAGCCGCGTGCGCAAGTATATATAAATTCGCAAGGTATATAAACATATGCGTAAACTTATCAGTACGGCAAAGGCCGCCCAAGTAAGCAAGCTTGGGCGGCCTTTTTGCTGCGCTTTTATATTCTTTTAAGCAATTCCGTTCTTTTATCTTTATATTCCTGCTGTGATATCTTACCCTGTTCGTAAAGCTGTTTAAGGGCTTCTATCTCTTTTGACGGGCCTGCGTCAACCGGCTTGCTTTTTACAAAGCAGGCTCTGCCGAAATTAAGCAATATAATAATGAAAGCGGATATCAGAAGTACATCTCCGATGCACCGCGCAATGTCCATCGCCGTTACATAGCCGTAGGAATAGCTCCTTACTTCCTGAAGAACTCTCATTACGGCAAAAACCGTCAGAAATACCGTCCCCGCAACGGCAAGGCCCTTGACGGGTTTTATTTTGATAACAGCAAGGCATATCAATAAGAGAAGCAGCGCCGCCGTTTCAATTATGCCTATAATAAAGCTATTATCAAGGTAAGAAATACCGATTTTTACGGTCAACGCCGCCCAAAAGGCCAAGCCGATAATAAAAAGCACATTCCCCGTCTTTTTTGCATTGAATGCAAGGCAAAAAAGCGACACGGCCATAACAAAGGGCGGAAACGAATAAACCGCCGTTTCCAACAAAAAACCGCGAAAATATTTACCGCCAAGAGCTATACACATACCGATCTCATTAAAAGCAAAAAAAGCAACAGATGCTATCAGCAAAATGCCCGCCATTATCAGTGATATTTTCTTTTTCATTTTTGTTCCCCCTCTTTTTTCCTGTAGGCGCTTTTTCAAAAATGCGCGCGCTCCTTTTTCCGTATTATATCATAAAGCGCAATGTTTTTTCAATGCCGAATTTTATAACGCAAAAGTATATTGAATGCAGCCGCCTGTGTTTTCCCGCACTGCGGCATAATGCTTTTCCGGCGTTGACTTTAGCCCGCCGTTAGTGTAAAATAACGGTGCTTTTACAATATCTCCTGCGCAATGCGCCTTTTTCGCGGAATCGTAATTTATCCGCATGCCGCCCGGCAGATGCCGGGGAATTTCAATGCCGCCCATAATATGCGGGCGCGGAAAGGAACGCCTTTGTCGTTTATCAAACCGGCAAGCGCAGCCGGATGCGCTTTTTTCGCACCGCCCGGAATATATCCCCCCGCCGGAATGTATTCCCCGGCTCATTTTATATTTCTTTCCTTTTCCGTGCTTGCAATTACGATAAGCCTTGTTTTGCTCATGCGCGTAAAAAAGCCCTCCGTGCTGCTGCGAAAAATAAACAAACGGCTTACCGTGCTGCTTTGGGTGCTGGAGATTGCCAAGATAGCCTTCAATCTCGCAATAGGCAACGGCGATAACCCCAACACCTATGTGCCGTTTTACTATTGCAGCCTTGTGCTTTATGCCGGAATAATGAGCAGCTTTTTTCACGGACGCATACGCCATGCAGGGGATGTTTTCCTTTGCACCGGCTCCATTGTGGGCGGGGTATGCTTTCTTTTGATGCCGCTTACCTCCCTGCCCAATTACCCGGCAATTCATTTTATTTCCTTTCACAGCATACTGCTGCACACCGTTATGGTGTTCATGGGGCTTGCCCTGCTGATAACAGGCTCCGTGCGGCTTTGTCTTTGCGATATAATTCCCTACGGCATAATCGTGCTTGCCGTATGCGCCGCAGCGCTTGCGGTGAACATTCCCTGCGGCAGCAACCTGATGTTTATAAGCCGCAACTTTCCCGGCACGCCCATAGAGCTTATCTACAACGCCTGCCCCGGAATTCTCTTTCCGATAGTGATGTGTCTGGGGCAGGCTACCCTGCCGTTTTTGGCGGTATACCTGCTGCTGCCTTCAAAATGCCGGCTTAAAAAGAAGAACTGCGCAAAAAAAGCGTAAAAGCGCCTGATTCTTCGTAGCTTGCCCGATTTTCCCGCAAGCAGGCAACCGAAAAAGCAAAAATATCCCACGGCGCGGTGGGATATTTTTTGTATCCGATTTTATTCCGTAATAAAGCGGCTTAAAACCGCATTTCCTCCTGCCGCAGTTCTATGCGCACCTCCAGCCCGTCCCTTGAGGAAACTATAAGCGAGGCCGGTATTTTTCTTACCTCGCCCGCCCTTAAGCTTATACTCTCCTGGCATCTTAGCTCCGCGCCCCTGACCTGCGCCGATATATGTGCGCTTACCTCTCTTTTGGTAAAATTGCAGCATTCCAGCGTTACCGGGTTTTCCCCAAGCCCCGGCTTTCCGTGCATACCGCCTCTGCCGGAGGAGGGCACCATAACGGAGGCGAAAAGCCCGTCGCTGTCCTCCGGCATTCTGCGGCAGGCCGTCCTGCGCGCGCCCGCGCTTTTGAGCAGCCCCTGCGGTATGCGCCCGAAATGCACCATTACCGGCGCAGGGCCGACGGTGATATACAGCCCCTCACGCTGCGGCACAAGGCAGCTTTCCCCGCCGCATATATCCGCCACCACCGTGGGCAGGCGTACCGGCAGGCAAACCTCCGTGCTTTCCCTGTTCCAAAGCAGCAGCACCTCATCTCCGCCGGTGGAAAACGCCGCGCTGCACACGGGCAGCTCCGCCCGACCGATATACCTTGCCCGACCTAAATTATGTGCCAGAGCCGCAAACACCGAAAACGCCGGCTGCGGCTGCAGCGGCACCCCCATGCCGGAAAGCAGGGAGGGATATTCCGTTTCAAACATTTCCGCGCCGTCAAATATACGCAAAGCATCCCCCGCCGAGGTAAGAGCCTCACATATTCCGCATGCCTGACCGTATTTTTTTGCATAGCCGTCGCCTGCGGCGGTTTTTCCGCTCCAGGATGCAATCTTTTCGCTTACGAAGGCTGTATTTCGGCTTTCGGATGCCGCATCGCCGTTAGCCCTTTCCGTATCCGATAAATAATAATCCTCCGCAATATCCGCAGCTTCAAACAGCTCCGCCGTGCTTTTTTCCGTTTTTATGCCGTTTATTGCCGCCGCAGTGTCCGCTGCCTCCAGTGCGCATATAAAGCAGCGGGCTATTGCATCCTCCTTGGCGCCGGCACCCGACTGAAAATCGGCAAAATCCTCCCTTGCGGCCTGCTCCTTTTCGCAAGCGCCGCCCTTAAGCTCCCACATGCTGCACATTTTGCCGATACGCTGGGCGGAATACTTTATTTTTCTGTACAGCTCGCCAAAGCCGCTGTCTGCCGCAATTTGCGCAAGCTCGTCCGCCTCCGCCGTAAGAACCGTGTACATCCCGTATTCGGCGGCGCATGCAAGCATGCTCTCCGCACGCTCGTCCCCGCCCAGTAAAATGCCGTTTGCATTAAGACGCACCGCGCCTGCGCCGGCGGCAGCCATAAGTGCTATATAATTCTCCGGCTCCTGCACGGGGAGCAGGCTTTCCTTGGTTATTTCCGCACCGAGTATTCCGCTTGGATGTTCGCTTCGCGACCACGGTATAACGGCAAAGCTGATATTAAACACGTTCCCCTTTACCCACAGCTTAAGCTCATAGTGTCCGGCCCGCAGCCTGCACCGCGCAAAATCCAGCTCAAAATAGTTATCGCTGCGCTCCGCCTCGATGCTGCCGCGAAAGGTCTGGCCGTTAAGCGTATTGCGCACACGATATTTAATTACGCCGTCGTGCGATGGCGCAGATACGGCAAACACCGCCGGCTCGCCCTCACGGAACACCGCTGCTCCCCCCGCGCAGCTTACGCCTATTGCACTGACGCTTCTTCTGTCCGCATACACTCCCGGATGCGCCGCGCTTACCGGCTGCTCTTCACTTTCCGGCAGGCATATCTCTGCCGCGCCGCTTTTGTAAAAGCCTTTTTCTTCCTTCTGCTCCTCTTGACAAACGCTAAACGGCAGGCCGCCGTCCGCCGCCTGCTGCCGTGCAATAGCCGCCTGTTGCTGTTCAATAGCCGCCTGTTGTTGTTCAATATCAAACCGCTCCCCTTGTGCGCTGCTTTCAAAAACCTCTGTTTTTTGCTCCTTGGCATTTTCCCGGCGTTTTGTATCCGCCCGCCTTATGCTGAAGCCGACGGCTTCGTCCTGATTCTGCTCCGCGGGCTCTTTTTCTGCCGACCTCGCTGTTACGGCCTCCTGCGCGCATGCCGCACCCTCGGCTTTTATGCTTTTCCGGCTGCGACGCACCGTAATTTCACCGATATACGTTTCGTCATAAAGTGCTTCTCTTCTGCGATCTGCCTTGTCCATCCGTGCTGCTATCCTCCGCCCAGTTTATGTGCCTATACCTATCCGGCATTGCTTTTACCGACATTCTATATAGATTATATCACTTGTTTGCAGTTTTTTGCGATAGTTTTATATTTTTTGCTTTAAAATGTTGCTTTTTTGCAAAGCGGCTGCTGCGCTTTTTGCCGTATTGCAATACATACAAAAACAGGCGCCGCCGAAGCGACGCCCGCAAATAATTGCAATCTGTTTTTATCCTACCATACCGGAACGCTCGATGGACTGCACAAAGAACTTCTGGCAGCAGATATACAGCAGCAGCAGAGGCAGAATGTGCAGGATAACCAATGCGCCGTTGTAGGAATCCATAACGGCATTGTTTCCGCCCGTCATATTGGACAGCCTGTTTACATATGCGCTGGCTGCGGTTGTAATCTTCATGGACAGCACCTTTGCCTGCGGATAAATAAGTGCGAGATAGGTGTTGTCGTTGTACTGCCATACAAAGGCAAACAGGAACACCGTAACCATAATGGGCAGTGCACTGGGCATCATGATCTGCCAGAAGGTACGGAAGGTGCCCGCGCCGTCAATGTACGCAGCCTCCTCCAGCTCCTTGGGCTGCCCGCGGAAATACTGTCTCAAAAGGAAGATAAACAGTCCGTTTTTGAACATAACGCAGGTTGCGCTCATAATGATCATAACCGGCCAGCCCGTAAGCTTTATTCCGCTGCCCGATTTTGTATCAAACAGCTCCGGCCCTATCGAGAACATCGTAAGCGGGTTGAAGTTGGCAAAGCGCAGCTTCATGGTGTCCGCTATGAGCTGAATGGGCACGATAAGCGTTGCTATAACCAGGAAGAACACCACTCCGTTGCCCTTGAACTTGAAGCGGGCAAGGCCGTAGGCCACCAGTGTACAGGACGCCATCTGCAGCAGGCCAAGACCCAGTGACGAAGCCACGGAGCCCAGGAACAGCGTGGGATAGTCGATATACTTCCACATAGCCGTATAGTTGGCCAAGGTAACATGACGCGGAATGAATATAACAGTGGGATCGTATATATCCTCCGCCGTTTTAAGCGATGCCGAGAACTGCACCAACAGCGGATACAGAATCAGCCAGCAAAGTCCGACAAGAAGCACGGTTCTGATAATGCCCCACAGGAAGCTGCGGGTCTTTTTGGATTTGAAGAAGGCCTTTACGGCTGCCCAGCCGTGCAGCTTTTCCACACGGTACTGATCCACCTCGGCAGCGCCCACCTGGTTTACCTGCTTTACTGCCTTCTGCTTTTTCAGAGATATTGCCATTATCTATCACCTCCTGCCCTTTTTCTTGGTAGTAACATCATTCTCATTGTATACAAAGCGTGAGATGACAACCGACACAATAACTATCAGCAGCGCTGCGCCTATGAAGTACAGCCAGCCCATCGTCATACGGTCGGACAGCGACAGCGAGGTGCTGCCCACCGAGCCGAACAGATAGGAGATCATCGGGTTGCTGGAGCCGGTGAGCACATCGATCATCGTGTACATCGTGGCCACCAGTATCATGGGCGATACCATCGGGAAGGTGATCTTCCAGAAGGCCTCCCACTTGCTTGCGCCCTCCATATCGGAGGCCTCAAACAGCGACGGAGAAATGGTCTGAAGCGCCGCAAGGAATATCAGTATCTGAATTCCCGACATCAGCACTATATTGGAAAGCTGGTCAAACGCCGTTGTTATAAGGTCAACAAACGGGGTCATAAACGGCATATCCGAAAGAATGTTTTTGATAGAGGTCGTTATATCAAAGTCGGTATTGCTGAGGGCTCCGCTTACGGAGGATCCTACACGGGCAACCTCCCAGCTCCCATCCTTGATCTTTGCCGCAACGCCGCTTGCCGTAACCACCGGCATGAAGAATATCACTCGCGCAACCGTCCTGCCGCGGAATTTTGCATTGAGCAGGTTGGCTATCATAAAGCTGAATATCAGTATTGCCGGAATGTATACAAGCTTGGGCAGCGTGCTGCTTATGCTGTTTATAAAGCCGAGGTTGGTGGTGGCTATCTTCTTGTAGTTCTCAAGGCCCACATAGGTGAGTGTGTTCACCGTTGAAATGGAGTTAACCACCTTGCGCTTTCCGTTTTCCATCTCATAGAGGACATTGCCGTTTGCATCATAGGTTTTTTCACCGGCATTGTTTAGCTTAAGCACATAAAACTCCGCCTCTTTAACTACCTTGCGCTCTCCGCCCTCCTCAACATATTGGTATTCGCCGTTTTTCAAAACGGGGTTTTTGTCGCCGTCCACTACGCGCACATAATAGCTGCGGGTGGAGGATGCGGGATCCACCAATTCAAATTCAGGAGTCAGCTCGGTGCATTCCACTATTCCCTGCGAATGTATACTCATCATAAACGCCGTATACATCGGGGAAGCAATGAAGAACAGGAAGCCAAGCAGGAAGGGCAGCACGAACAGCCACCCAGCCAGCGAGCGCTTGGTCATCAGATCCAAACCTTTCTTACGCGGTTTGTACATTTATCATACCCCCTTAACCACGAGGTAGTCCATAGCCGGCACTCTGTGACCGTCCACTTCTGCGGAAACCTCATCATAGTTGACGTACACAACGGTGCCGTCGCTGTATCTTGTGCAGCTGAGCGTCTTGGTTATGTTCTTATGCTCAGCAATGGTCAGCGACGCAGTGTGTCCAAGCTCTTCGTTATAGCGCTTGTAGAAGGCAGCGGCATCGTTGATCCAGGAGGAATAGTTTGCGGAATAAAGATCCTCAAAGTATATGTTGTTTATATCGCGGTTGGAGGCATACATCCAGCGGTAGGACAGGCCTGCGCCGTATTCCACCGCCTTGAGCAGCGTTCTCTCCGGGTCGCCGGACTGGTTGGCAGCCTCGCCGGAATACTGCACATAGCCGTGCAGCACCATCTGATAGAACGGCACCGCAGCGTCGGTCACATAGTATTCGGAGCTTTGGTTGGGCAGCTCGAACAGAACATCCGTACCCGCAAGGGCATATGCGTTGCCGCCAACGGAGGCAATGCTTATACCGGCATCGGCAAACTTTTTGTACACCTGAGCGTACACCTTCTGCACCATATCGCGGTCGTAGGTGGCGCCCACATGGTAATCGGCCGTAAGCATCTCACCGATGCTGCCCAGGGAAATGCTGCTGATATTATTCTTTGCAAGGTCTTTTACAAGGCTGTCCGCCATGGAATCCACCTTCTGCGGACGGGTTATAAACGCCTGATGCACATAAGCGCTGCTCTGCATCTGATCGTACTGATAATATACCGCATTGGAGCGGGACAGCATACGGGATGCGTCCAGATACTGCATGTAGTTGTCAAAGAGCTTGTCGGTATATACCTTTACGATCTCACATTCCGGGTACAGCTTTACGCCGTTTGCCTGAGCATACTCCTCAAGCTTGCGGTAGCCGTTCCAGCCGCCCAGCTCGCGCAGCGGGCTCACGGCGCCGTATGCCTGGTTCATAAGTCCGTTATTGGACCAGCCGCGATAGCGAAGGTTAATACCCTTTACCCCGGAGGTGCCCAGCTCTTCAAGTATTTTGCGCGCTTCCTCATAGGTGGTAAGGGAATTCAGGTAGTCGTACTGAATACCCATAACTGCGCTGGTATCCGACATTGCGCCGAAGAGCTCAAGGTTGAAATTTATATCCTTTGCATCCAGCTTTTCGGAATTCAGCATTCCTTTGTTTATAAGGTATGACCGGTAATTTGCCGCCATATCGGAATAGTTGACATCGCCGTTCATTATCTGATACTTAATGGCGATATCGCCGGAAAATCTCTTTTCCTGATAGGTAAGCAGCTTCTGGCTGTTGCCGAAAAGGGTCATCTCGTCAAACTCGCAAAGCTTGAAGGAAGCATTGGTATAGTTTACGCTGTTCTTTGAGCCGCGCGGTATATCGCTTATGATGGTTGCCGCCGATTCGCCGGACTCAATTATTGCAAACAGCGAGCTGCTCTGCTTCTTTATGCCCCACACCGGGAGATAGCCCTGCTCGGAATATTCCGGCTTGGTGCTGTAATTCTTGCCGCGGTCAAGGCCGTATATCTGAACCTTAAGCTCGCTTGTAACCGCTATCTTGCCGTTATTGAAGTTAATTATGGCGCCGCTGCCGTCCGGAACCAGCATATAGCCTGTTTCGGTGTTGTCGGCAGAGCCGAAATATTTCATTACGCTCAGACCGCTGATGGCATATTTGCTTTCGTTATAGCAAACCTCCTCCTGCTTAATCTGAACCTTAAGCCCGTCGTCCTGGATAATGTAGTCCACCGGGATCATGAACAGGTCGCCGCTGGCCTCCTTTACCTCGTACTCCGCGTCCCATGCCTCGCGCAGGAGCGATGCGGATTCATAATCGGTATAGCGTTCCTTACCCGGCTTTATCGGCTGATCGTTATCGTCATTGGGCAGAGTATAACCGTATTTTTCGCCGCCGTTAAACCACAGATCAAACAGCGCCTGCATTCCGTTACCGGCCAGGGGGCTGAAGCGCTGCTTCATGCAGGCTACCGTTTTGCCCTCCTCAAGGTTTACAATGCCGGGGACATTTGCGGTGAATTTTTCCTTGGTATCGCTGTCCGCCGCATCAAAAGTCGCTTTATCTATCGTTTCAAAATAGCTCTGAACCACCATTTTGTTAATCTGATAAAGCGCACCCCATTTTTCCTTTGCCGCCGCTATCTGTTCGGCATCGCCGCTCTTATCCACAGGGAAGATTATGTTTCTGTAAATATCGTTTGCAATGGCGCACAGCTCGTTGTATACCTCCTCCGGCATTACCGCAGGCATAACATAATCCGCAACGAAGTCACCCATTACATACTTTACGCGCAGTCCGCCCTGATCGTTATAGGTAAGATAGAACGGATTGATCTTAAAGCCCTGCTCCTGGGCAAGCTTTACCTTGCTTATGGAGTTTGTATAGCTGTCCATGTTGCTTACGCTGCTGTCGCTCTTGTTGACGATGGAAAGCTGAAGCTGGCTCATCATCTCATAGCTCTTGCCGCTGGCCTTTATAACGGCATCGGTGGGGTTTGAGAACCATACCTCGCCGCTGGTCTTGTCCATAAAGGCAATGTCCAGCCGGTCCTTATTGATATACAGAGCATATTTGGCGGTTTCCTGCGCCAATGCATAGTCAACGGTTTCTCCGTTGCCCATATCGCGCGAATAAGCCTTGCTCTCATCCAGCCTGAATTCCTCCAAGCCGGTGTATTTGTCCTCCGGGATCGCCCAAGCCGAGTCTGCCTGCTGAACGCAGCCGCAAAGCACGCCAAGCATCAGCATCAGCACAAGGATAACGCCCGTGATCTTTTTAACCATTATTTTGCTACCTCCTGTCAATAACGCATGGTAAGCTCACGATATATGGTATAGATAATACCGAATATCTGTTGCAGCAGGAAGAAGAACAGCATACCTATGAACAGTATCAGCAGCATACCGAAAAGTATCACGATAATGGCAAATATCGTACCCATCGCTCCGTACTGATGCGTAGTCATGGTTCCGCAATAAACCAGCATCGCCGACCAGAATGTTCCGAGGAAGGTCAGGAAGGTATAAATCGAAGACTCATCCACGGTCATTATCTGGGAAAGCACCGTAAGCCCCAGTGTAAAGAGCACATAGGGCATAAGCGAGTATGCCGTATAGTGGAAAACATCCTTGACGCTGCCTTCGCCGTTGAACAGCGTTGTAATACCCCAGTTGGAATAGCACCACAGGAATATCGCCAGCGCGAAAACCACGATATCCGAGAAAATATTTATGGCCTCCGGTATGAGCCTGAGCTCGTTGAAGCTGTATGCCGTAAACTGCTTGCTTATAAGCTGAGACAGCACCAGCAATATATACATCGTTACCGAAACGGCCGTGCGCGCCTTTTTATCGTGCTTAAGCTCCCAAAAGCCCTTGAACGGATGCAGCATGCAGTAGAATACATACTTAAAATCCTTGAAATACTGCGAAAGCGCAGCCTGCACCTTAGCCATTGCTCTTACCTCCCGTCTTGATAAAGCGTCTGATCTTATTGAACAGCGCCTTGCCCAGGAAGAACACCACCAGCACCACAAGCGCCGTCATTACCCACGGCATTGCGGTTTCCATGCGCTCATTGCGCAGCTTGGCATAGGCAGTGCCGTACTCGCTCTGGTCATAAGCACGCTCAAAGCTCTTGCACGCCTCTTCGTACTGACCGCGTACATACTGTATACGGCCTATTCCCTTATAGGCAAGACGGGAATTCGATGCCTGATCCAGCACCTTGTTCCACTTTTCCACAGCCTCGTCATACTGTCTGTTCTGCTGACACATAGTGGCGCTGCGGATAAGCTTTCCGTATTCCGTGGGCTTGAAAAGGGTTATCTGTGCCGTCGTGGAATCCAGCACCGCCATTATCATCTGCGTATATGTCTCCGCCTCCGGGTCGTCCGCCGTCACTATGCCGTCCTCAACGGCTGCAAAAGGCAGAAGGTTGATAGCCACCGGAGTGGTAAACGCGCCCTCGCTGCTGCCCTTGGCTCCGAAGATGAACAGCAGCTCGCCTTCGTTATTATAGGTGAAGATTCTTCCCTTATTGTTATCCAGCGCGCTGTATATTCCGTCGCTCGCCACGGCAATATCCACCATGGAGGAGAACTGCTTGCGCTCCAGAGCGCTGTAACTTGCATCTCCGGACGGCGGATAATCATCGTTGCGCTTAAGAATATCCGAGCCGGTAGGCGCAATACGCTTTATCGGCGCGCCCAGCTCGCTGCCGCTGTTGAAGTGATCCCACAGATCCTGCGCTTCCAAAGCGTTTATGGTTCCGAATATCATGCCGTCTCCGTCCAGAGTAACATTGCTGTACTCCGTGGACAGGTTCAGCGTAAGGCCCTCCTTCTGCGCGTCGCTGAGTATTCTGCGCAGCAGGTTGGACAGGGTCTGCTTAACCTTTGTGGCGCCGGTAAACTTGGTAAAGGAGCCGTCAGAGCTGAGCTCTATGAGTCCTTTATGGTTACCCTTTGACACAACATACATATTGCCGCCGTCGGCAATGGCCACTTTAAGCGGCTTGTACTGGCTGTCATTGTCCTTGTTTTCGCCCGTACCGCCGCCCTCGGAATCGTCGGAGCCGTCGTCCTCTTCGGGAGCGGCGGTCGTATCGGCGCTTATGCTGCCGGAGTTATCGTCCGAAGCCAGCAGCTCATCCAGCCCCGCAGGCTTTTCAAAAATGCGCACGCAGACATACTGCCCGTTTTCATCGGCCTCAAAGCGTATTATTCTTGCATTGCCGGTATCGCATATATACAGCGAGCCGTCCTTTGCAAAGGTTACGCCGGAGGGGAAGGAAAGCGTGTAATTCTTTCCGTTAAACTCAAAGCCCGATATTTCCACCGTTGTTTCGGTATATGTGGGCTGGCAGTTTTCATCAAGAACGGGATTACCCTCTTCATCCAGCACCGGCTCCTGCACAGTCTGCACGGTTTTATTGGAAATGTACTGCTTGAGCTTATAGCTCTTATCAATTATAACCACGCGGCTGTTTCCGGTATCCGCAATGGCCATATCCCCGTTCACTGCGGAGGTATCCATGTCCTCCGGGTTCTTGAAGCCGTCATCCATGTTTGTCTGCACTCCCATGGAAACGGCATCGATCACCTTGTAGGGAACATATGCCTGCGGCTCCGTGGAAACGAGGCCTTTGTAATAGTTGTAATTCTGATACGGCGCGGCAAAAGCCGTAACCGCACACAGGAGTCCCATAAGCAGGACTGTTATAAAGACTGTCAGCTTTCTTTTCATTTCGTCTGCTTACCTCCTTAATCCTTCATACCCGAGGTAGCCATGGTCTCAATGATGTTGCTCTGCGAAACCACAAACATGATTATCGGCACCGACATCATTACCACGGTAACCGCGTTGCCTACGCCGGCACGGGCAATACCCGCCGAGGTTATCTGCTGAAGCGCATAGGACAGCGTCTTGAGGCTCTCCGACTGTATATATATCGAAGCGCCGGTGTTCCACAAGCCCTGCACCGCAAATATCATAAGCGTCAGCCATGCGCTCTTTATGTTGGGCATTACTATGGACCAGAACACACGCAAATGGCTTGCGCCGTCCACACGCGCCGCCTCCACCACCGCCATCGGTATCTGCAGCATGAAGCTGCGGATAAGATGCAGACCCAGCGCCGAAGCAAATACCGGCACAATCAGCGCCCACTGGCTGTCCACAAAGCCCAGCCCCGACATTATCATGTAGGACGGAATCCACAGCACGGTGCCGTTGAACATAAGCGCAAGCTCTATCATCTTTGTAAAGAACCTGTTTCCGGGAAAACGGTGCAGCGCCAGCGCAAAAGCGCACAGCGAGCAACACACGATCTGTCCGAAGGTTCCGGCAAAGGTTATGAATATGGTATTGAAGAAGTATCTGGTAAAGGGCACCCACGAGGTGTTCATAAGCACGAACAGATCGGAGTAGTTCTTTGTTGTCCAGTTATTGGGGAATATCGTCGGAGGGAAGCGGTACAGCTCGTCCGTTGGCTTGAAGGAGCTGCCGATTGCAAAGAGCATCGGCAAAACCATGAATGCGCCTATAAGCACAAGGAACAGCACGGTGAGTATATCGCCGCCGACAGAACGGTTGACTTTTCTTCTTTTTATCCGCGCCATCTTAATCACCCACCTTGCTTATAAGCTTCTGCGCCAGCTTGTTGCACACTATCATAAGGAAGAACAGCACCGTTGCCAATGCGCAGGCATAGCCCATCTCCATTCGGCTTCCGCCGTAATCCTGTATGTGCAGTATAAGCGTATGCGCAATATAATCCTGCGTAGGATAACCGCACAGCGCGGTTATCTGATCGCCCACCGAAAACGCTCCTGTTATGCTCATAATGGCACTGAATACCATCTGCGGCCGCATATAGGGCAGAGTAACATACCACAGCTCCTGCCAGCGGTTCTTTACGCCGTCCAGCGCCGCCGCCTCATAAAGCGTCTTGTCCACATTCTGAAGACCTGCTATAAAGGTCAGGAACGATACTCCCAGCGACGACCACAGCAGCACTATCATAACGCAGGGCACTATATAATTGACATCCTCAAGCCATCGGATATTCGATGTTATAAGCCCCAGCTTTATAAGGTTACCGTTCAGGTAGCCGTATGTGTCTGAGGAGAATATCAGCTTCCATACAACATATACATTTGCAAGAGTAGGCGCATAGTATATCAGCGTCATAAACGCCCTTACCTTCGGAGTAAGCTCATTTATAAGCCATGCAAAGAACAGGGACAGTATATATCCGCCCGGTCCCAGCACCACCGCAAAAAGCATGGTGTTTTTAAGCGCCGTCATGAACAGGTCGTCCGCTATGAACATTCTGGTATAGTTGTCCCAGAATATGAACTTGGGCTGCTCCAGAATATTGAAATAGGTAAATCCGTAATATATGGCCGTGACCACAGGCAGCACGGTCAGAGTGATGAACACCAGCATAAAGGGCAGCATGAACAGATACAGTATTCTGTTCTTCCACGCCTCATGCAGCTTGGTTTTCATGTAATGTCCCAAAAAGCTCTGCTTTTTCGGAGCAAACTGTGAGGGTTGTATTTCGTTTGTCATCCTCTGCCTCCTTACCACAAATCCTTGTTGTCCAGCTTCTCCTGGAACTCGGCTCTCTTGCGTGCTATTTCATCGTTTATCTGCTTGGAATACTCAAGAAGCACAAGGTTGCTGTCCGAATTGCTTCCGATTACTTCCTTCCATGCAAACTCGATGTTTCTTCCCATGTAATAGGAGCCCGGAACCTCCGGAATTCCTATAACATGCTGCCACTGATCCTTTATGGCTTCAAGGGATTTCTTATCCCAGGGCAGCTGCTCAACGGCGGCGACGTTTGCCGTCTGATAACGGGCCGCGCTGCCAAGCAAGCTCTCTATCTCGCGTCCGAACAGTGCCTGAGCCTCGGTGCCCGTCCACCATGACATGAACTTCCATGCGCTCTGTCTGTCCTTGCAGGTGGAAATCATTACGCAGGCGGTAACAGTGCCCGCCGTAGAATAGTTGATTGTGCCGTCCTCCCGAACGGTGCCGGGAACCTTTTTGAATTCCCAAAGTCCGTCCAGCTCGGGAGCGAACACGCTCAAAAGGTTGTAGGAGCTGTATCCGGCAATAGCCACCGGAATCTCACCGGAACGGAAACGGTTGGAGAAGTCATAGCTGTTGGGCAGCCTGTGCACCGTGAACAGGTTCGTCCACATCTTGAAGGCGTCCAGCGCCTCATCGGAATCAAGGTTGCCCGTGATGCCGTCGTAGGGATATTCGTCGCTCATCTTGTAAAGCTCGCCGCCGCGCTGGTAAAGCATGGTCGCATACAGTCCCAGCGTGCCGCCCACAACGCCCAGAACTGGAACCGGCATACCGAAGTTCATGTTCTTGTTCTGCAGAAGCGGCAGCAGCTTGTAAATATCATCCCAGGTGTTAAGCTGCGTGTCGGGGTCTACTCCCAGCTCCTCCATGATGTCCGTTCTGTAATAGAGCATCTGGAAGTCCTGAGTTTCCGGCAGGCCGTAAACTGCGGTTCTGAAGCGCAGAGGCGTAAGCGCGCTTTCGTGGAACTGGCTGAACACCTCTTCGCGGTTTTCAAACTCATCGCTGTTAAGGTTTATTACCGCTCCGCGCAATGCATAGTTTACCGCATCGCTGGAGCCTCTGGAGAGGCACACATCCGGTCCGTTGCCCGCAAGGGTCGCCGGCAGCAGCGCGCCGGCAGCCACCAGCTTGAGGTTTACCGCAACATTGTATTTAACCGTAAAGCGGGAATCTATTATCTGCTTAAGCACATTGGCGTTGTCACGGTTGCCCGCGTTGCCCGCACCGGTCTCTACCCATACATCCACGGGCTTCTGATCGCCGTCCGTCGTTACGGAGCCGATGGTATCGTAATCCTCGATAAAGGAAGCTATAAAGGAGGTTATCTCGTGAACAAAGCTCTGGAAGAAGGTTGCATCTCCCTTGGGCAGCTCGCGGTCGGGGGAGCATACCACAATGTAGTCCATCTGCAGCGGCTGCTGACGCATGGTGTTTATCCATGTTCCCAACGCGGCGATGTTGTCCTTAAGATCGCTGAAGCGCTCCTTAAGCGTATCGGTGCGCACCTCGATCTCGTCAAGAATAAGTATCAGCTTGCGCAGAACGCTGGACTGCTCGTTGGTCTTGCCGTTGTAGGCGTCCTTTACCTCCTGCTCGATCTGCTTAAGGTTGGCGTTTTGCTCCTTAAATATCTGAAGCGCCTCTCCCGCCACCTTGGCAAACTGATAGTCGCGGTTGACATCGGGGGATGCGCCGGTAAGCATCAGTATCTGTCTGTATGCGGCGTTAAGCTGCGTAAGGCTGCTCTCGGTCTTCTGGAGAGTCCGGCTCAGATCGCCAAGGGTTATCTCCATGCGCAGCACATGCTTGCCCGCCTCCAGATAGAACAGCATATCCTGTCCGTCCTTCTGAACCGGCTGCACGCTGTAACTTGTGGAATAGGGGAATTTGATGTCCTGAGTCTCCTGACATACCTCGCTGCCGTCAATAAGCATACGGCGATGAGCGTTTGCGCCGCCCAGCACATTCTGCTTTGCCTTGAAGGCAATCTTGTAAAGCCCGGAAACCTTTACATCTATCTCCCACTCCATCCATGAGCCTACATCCTGCCACTTATCGCCGCCTATGGAGTTAAGACGGATCTTGCTGTTGTGATAGGGCTCCATGGTGGGAGTGGAGCGGTCCGCTATTGCATAAAGGGTAGGATCGCTCTTGTCGGAGGGATCCTCGGCCTGTATCTTTATATAGGTATCGTCGTTGTCCGGCACCGCGGTATAGCCCTTCTGGCCGTAAAGCGCCTTAAGCTCCTCATAGGTGGGAGCCTCGGCCCGCTTGCATATCTCAAGGGAGGATATGGCAAAGCACTCGCTCACGGGAGAAAGCGCGATTATATGCTCTCCGGCGGTCAGATAGAACGAGAACGGTTCGGGATAGTATCCCAAATAATCGCGGAACTCGCCCGTCTGCCACGCTTCCTTCTCTATCTGGAAGGGGCGGAGATCGTTATCCGTCTTTTCGTCGCGCTTTACCGGCGTCTCATTAACCCAACGGCGGGTGAACTGCACCTGACGGGCATCATAGAACGGCATTTTGCCGTCAATGTATACCGCACGCGAAACGGCAGAGCCCTTGGAGGTATACTCCGTAACCGTGCTGCCGCTCTCGACTTTGAAGCTCTTGAAGGTGTAGTAATGCAAACGGAAGCTGTAAAGCCCCGTCTGCGGCACCGTAACCTTCCAGCCGATAATCCTGTCATCGGTGGATACCACCGCTTCAACGCCCTCAAAGCTGCCCATGGGCAGCTTATCCTCGCTTACGGTAAAATCGCTGTTAAGCACAAGATGCTCCGAGGCCGGCGCGGATATACTTGCATCCGGCTTAGCCGCAGAGGCATACTGCTCCAGATAGGCTCTGTATTCCAGCCTGTCCTTTGAGCTTTCCGTGCCGCTGTCCTGTTGTTCCTGATTTGTATTGCCTCCGTTTCCGGATGCATCGGGGTTTGCCGGGTCGCTGCCATCCGCAAACGCAGTCAGGCCGCAAACCGACACAGCCATAAGCAATGCAAGCATTGCCGCTGTTATCTTCTTCCCGATAGCCATAGAATCCCCTCCGTTAAACATTATACGCAAAAAGCAATTGGGAAAACTCGGATATGTCGTCTTTTCGGGACGACTTTTATCCCGCTACATTTAGGAGGATATTATCCCCCTTTAATTATAGCGGTATTATGATAATTCAATATCCCCCATAATGTCAATATAATTGGTGATTTTGCTATGTGAATTTTAACGCACAGCAGCGCGATTTATGCCGTTTTTTCGCCATAGCGGGACTGAATTTATCCCTATTATTAACATATGAACCGCATCGCATATGTTAATCTGACAAACACCGCATCCCTACTCACATTATATTTTCACCCGTTTCCCCCGCCTCTGCGTCCATACGCCGCTTCGCTGCCTTCGGTCAATGCACAATGCCGGCTGTTTTTCTTTTGCCCGCGGCCTTTATCCGAAAATCCGCTTTCAGTTATTTCCGTGCTGCACGCCGTTATTATCCACCGTATATTCCCCCGTATATATCAGCTCCGATACCGACACCACGCTGAACCCCTGCTTTTTGAGCGCCGCCAGCACGCGCGGCAAAGCCTCCAGTATATGATCGGAATTGTTGTGAAACAGTATTATATCTCCCGCCTTCACCTTTTTTGTGGTACGCTCCACTATCGCATCCGCGCTCAGCCCCTTCCAATCAAGAGAATCTATCGACCACTGCACGCAGTGCATGGGTATGCCGCGCACCGTCTGCACGACGGCATCGTTATAATCCCCGAACGGGGGACGGAACACCGTGGGTGTGCTGCCCGTCAGCTCCGTTATTCTGTCATTCACCTGCTCCAGCTCGCTGCGCATCTGCTCTGCGGTCAGCTTTGTCATCTTGGGATGGTTCTGCGAATGATTTCCTATCTCAAAGCCCCTCTGTGCTATGCTTTTCACCTTCTCGGGGTATTTCTCCGCCCAAAAGCCCACCAGAAAGAAGGTTCCCTTTGCCCCGGCGGAATCCAATATGTCCATTATTCCGTCCGTCTTGTCGGCCCCCCATGCCGCGTCGAAGCTCACCGCCACCTTTTTTTCCGCCGTGTCCACGCTGTATATGGGCTTGTGAGCCGCCGCCGTCACCGCCTCCTCGCCGCCGGAGGAAAACACCGCCGCACACACTATCAGCATCAGGCATGCCAGCACCGCCACTATTCCCGAGCGCCTCATAAACAGTATCCTCATAAATTATCCCTCCATATAAATATGGTAAAGCCTATGACGGTACCCGCCGCCGTATTCCGCTTAGGTGTGACAGCAAAACGGAAATGCTTCGCCTTTTCTCCGCGCCCTGATTACACGCCCGCACTTGTGACCCGCCTTTTGTTTTTATGCAGCAATATGTATGAAAAAAATAATTGGTTTTTTATGGCACACTGCGTTGACATTTGACATTTCGTCACATATAATAAAATCGTAAGGCGAACAGTTTATTTTTTTGACTTCATATGTGACAATTTGTCACATTATAAAATATCTCCGCTTCATCACGCGGAGAATAAAAGGGGGATCACCTATGATAAAGTCCGATAACACCGCATCCGTCAGCAGCCTTTGCTGCACCAACACCCGACACTTCCCGGAAGCTCCCCTTCTCCCCGAGCAGGAAGGCTCCGCGGGCAATTACACCCCGGACGAGCTGCGCAATGCCGAGGAAATGCTTGCCGACCTGGACGAGGTATACTATTCCCTTATAAAACTCCAGCGGGAATACGGCGCTCTTGTTCGCGCCTCTGGCCCGGACGGCTATGTGTGCCACAGTGCGGAATGCTCCCGCAGCGCGCAAAGCCTCAATATGAGCGCCCTTGAGCTTGCACAGCGCCTTGAGTGTCTCAGCGGCCGCTATCATGCCCTTGTATGTATGCTGCGCACCCTGAAAGAGGATCTTGCCTCCCTGCGTCCCGGGCGCGAGTATACCTTTCTTAAGCTCCGCTTCCGGCACGGGCTTTCCGTGGACGAAGCGGCACAGCAGCTTCGCTGCTCCCGCCGCAGCTGCTACCGCATCCGCATGCGCGCCCTGAACGCCGTATGCGATTCCCTTTCCAAAACGCCGCTGGGACGACGCGTGCTCTCCTTCGGGCACGGCACGGTGCTGCACCGCTACAATAAATAATTCCGCCGCCTCCCCCGCCTGCTGCGAAGGCCACCCCTGCTCAATAAATAAACAGACCCTCGAAATACCGAATTCCGAAGGTCTGTTTTTGCAATAATATCCCTGCATACATATAATAATATTATGTAATGTATATATATGTATGAAAAAGACCCGAAGCGCATCTTATCCTGATTATTTCGGATAAACGCCTCCGGGTCTTTTTTCTCTGATTTTTCGTTTTTAAGCACGCAGCCCGCTTTTTACAAAGCCGTTTTCCGAAGAATAATCTCCGCTCAAATGCCAGCACGCCTCAAAACGCTTTTCAGCCTTTGAAATCGCGCTCAAAGGATCTGCACAGGCATTTGCCCTTAGGCGTCATATCCGCACGGCTTATATTTACACGCTCCGCCATACATGCGCCATCCTTGTTGTGCGCACAGCCCGCCGCATCGCAGCAGATGCAATTGTCCCGGCAGGGCAGCTCCAGGCTTCCGATCTCGTTTGCAAGCTCGCCCGCCTCAATCCGGCGTCTTGGTCTGTAAGAAGCGCAGAACACCGTTTTGCAGTCTCTGCCTCCGGTACATACATCCACGCGCTTTTTTGCGCATTTGCAATCGCTGTTGTGCGCACAGCCTCTCTGTTCACATTTTATAACGCTCATATTTTTATCCTCCGCGTTGATTTCACTGTTATTCTGCCTTGTTTTTCGGTATTTATACTGTAAAAATCAGGAATACAAATTCCTTTTACGGGCAAAATACCTGTAAAATATACTCCGTTAAACCGTCAGGAGGTGCTTTTTTGGATTCCATTTCTCATATCAGGCTGCAAATTCAGGCGCGCGTGGGGCAGAATGTCACCATACGCGCAAACACCGGCCGCCGCCGCGAGCACGAATATACCGGGCTTCTCACCGGAGCGTATCCCAATATCTTCACCCTTTGCTGCACGCTGGACGGCACAAAGCGCAGCCTTGCCTACACATATGAGGATATCCTCACCGGCAGCGTGCTGTTTGTACGGCGTGCATAACAAGATGTAAATTTACACTTCGTACACGCTTTTTATCAAAAAATTTCCCCCGAACAGGACAAAAAATGCTATAATATATCCGATAATAAAAATAACGCCGCAGCTGCGGCGGAATAAAAAGCAAACGGAGGTACGCCATGTCCCTTATCAATCTTACAAACGAAAATTTCGATGCCGAAGCCGTTAAAAGCGATAAGCCGGTGCTTATAGATTTCTGGGCGCCCTGGTGCGCGCCCTGCCGCGCTTTGGGTCCAACCATCGAGGAGCTTGCACGGGAGTGCACCGATTATAAAATATGCAAGGTAAATGTAGACGAGCAGCCGGAGCTTGCCCGCCGCTTCATGGTGCGCAGCATACCCTTTATAGTTATAATGGTAAACGGCACCGTAACGGATACCGCCGTAGGCGGACGCAGCAAGGAATCCCTGCTGGAAATGCTTCAAAACGCATAAATCCGTCATTGCAAGCAGCCGCAAAATATGCTTTTGCGGCTGCTTTTTGCGCCTTCTTTCAGCACGTGCGGCTCTTTCCGGAATTGCAAAGCATCTAAATATCAGGTTGACAAATTCTCTCCCGACACATATAATTAACCCTGCAATGTTATATAATATATGTACTCGTAGCGAAGCTGGATATCGCGTCAGACTCCGACTCTGAAGATCGTGGGTTCGAATCCCGCCGGGTACACCATATATAAAAATAAGGAGCAATTCTCATAAGAACAGCTCCTTATTTTTTCTTTCGTTTTTTCCGGCAGGCTGCCGTTTTTCGCCTAAGGGCCGCAATCCTGCGCTCTCTTTTGCATTTCATCCCTTACAAAGCAATATATTCAACAACGGCGCTCTGCCTTTTGTGCGGTATTTTTATGCTTATGCCCGTGCGCAGCACGGCTCCCTCCACGGTGAATTCGCAGGTATTATAAAATTCATCCGACACCCGTATGCAATATTTCCCCTCTGCCGCCTCCGGCACATTTATGATCATGCTGTCATTTAGCGCCTGCTCCCGCCTGAACAGATAAAACACGCCGTTTCCGTTTTTTGCAAGCCGGTAGCCCGCCCATACCGTTTCGTCCGTCGTGATCTCCGTAAGAGGATAAAAATCTCCCAGCCAGTAATTGCGCAGGTGCTTTATCTCCGCCACCGCTTTTTTCGTAATATCGGGGTCATACTCCTTCCCCCAATAATCAAACTGACAGCAGGCGCCGCTGGTGCAGCCGCAGCGGCATTCATATCCGCACGCATCCCACGACCCCGAGCCATGATATGGCAGATACCGGCTAAGGGACAGCGTACAGTTCTGCTTCCATACCGTAACACGGTTTGTCGGGGTATCTGGATGACAGCCCATATCGCTGCGCCACAGCGACACGGTGCGCATAAGGGTCTCCGGCTCCAGCCGCCTGCCGCCGCTTGCACAGTTGTCTATTATAAGGTCGGGTCTTGCCGCGTGCAGCCTGTCCAGCAGCCTGTACCAGCCCGCCACGCATCCCAGCTCCGTTATTCCCCTGCGCCCCGGCTCATCATGCTGCTGCCAGTAGGCAATCGGAATTATATTATAATCTATCCGCAGTATGTCTATCCCGTTTTTGTCCATGGCGTCAAGCAACGCAGAGGCAAGGTATTCCGCCGCTCCCGGCGCGGACAGATCATACAGAAAGCTGTCGCCGCTCTCCCCTTTAAGCATATATTCCGGGTGCGACGCATACATTTCCGTCCCCCTGCACACGCGCTCCGGCTCAAACCACACCAGAAACCTAAAGCCCGACTTATGCGCATAATCGCTTACCGGCTTAAGAGTATAATCAAATACATCCCGCACGCTGTAATTGCCCACACCGAGGGGAAAGGTCTCGGCATCCCTGAACCATGCCGCGTCCAGCCACAGGGTGTCAAAGGAGCCTATCTCCTTCATCGCCTCCGCCACTCTCATCTGCCCTTTGCGCGAAAAGCACTCATGCCGGGGATTCTCCCAAAAATACCTGTCAAAGGGGGAGGCGGCTATCGGCAGGCACCGCCCGCGCATAAAGCTGTCCGTTTTTTTCTTCAAAAAGCTGCGGAAACGGGCGTAAACCTCCTCGCCCGTGCCGGTTATGCATATAACCGAGGGCATACGCACCTCCTCGCCGGGCTTAAGATAAAAATCCGCCTGCGGAATTCCCGCCGTAATGCGTGTGCCTTTTTCCGTAACATGAATTTCATAGCTCCATCTGCCCGCCCAGCCTATGGCAAAAAGCTGCTTTACCGTGCCGTAACGCAGGGCAAACACCGGGAACACCCCCTCGCTGGGGCGGCCGGTGTGCGCACACACGCTTATGCTGTCCCCCGTGTTAAGCTCCCTGTATACCGGGAAAAACGATGCCCCGTCCGCGCTGTCCCCGTTTATGCTTTCATATTGCAGATGCGTCTCGGGCAGCAATATGTCAAGCGAGCGCATAAGCGTTATCTGCCCGCTGTTTTCACTGCCGTTGTTTTTAATAAAGGGAATGCAGTAATAAAACCCGTTCTCGCGGTAAGCCTCCGCCGTTACCGCTACGCCCTGATAATCCGCGCCGTTTTCGTCAAAGCGCATCGCCTTGCCCGATACATATATTCCGCCCTGATAATCCGCGCCCGACGGAACATCCTCCTGCCATGCAAAATGCGCCGTGTCCTTCTCGCCGCACAGATCCTCTATCATTCTTATACAGCTGCATCGCTGTTCATCCTCTCCCTGCGGCGTGCCGAAAAAGCACAGCATATCACGGTGCAGCGCCTCGCTTATGCCGCGCAGCATCTCCACATCGGGCAGCGCGCGCCCCTGCTCCCACGCTCCCACCGTCTGCCGCGATACATTCAGCAGCTCTGCAAGCCTCGCCTGTGTCAGTTTTTCTTCCCTGCGGAATTCTTTTATTCTTCCTGCAATGTCCATATACATTACCCCGCGTCCCTTTTGGGCGTTTTCTTTTATACAGTTTACTTTATGCCCATTGCAAAGTAAAGCTGTTTTTATTGGCATCGCCCGTGTCCTCCCCCTTGCTTCCGCCTGAATAATATGTTAAAATGCAATGTGTATTCATGCCCTTTTGCAATCATAAAATAAATCAAAAACAAGGAGTCATTATGTCCGAAATATCTCAGCAGACCCGCAGCCCCAAGCCTCATCGCGCCCTTAAAATCACCTTGCGCGTCATTGTATGCCTGATTGCCGTGCTGCTGCTTGTTTTCATTGCCGCGCGGTGCATATTCATGCTGCCCGTAAGGGATTATTACGCCGCCTCGGTGCGCGCCTTCACAATTCCCGGCATAAGCGACGGCATGATACATCAGGGGCTTGCCTATGATTCCGAAAACGGCGAATTTCTCATAACCGGCTACCGCAGCGGCGGCAAGGCCTCGCTTTTAAGCATAGTAAACGAAAAAACCGGCAGCCAAACCAAGCGCCTTTCCCTTTGCGATGCAGACGGCGCGCCCTTCACCGGCCATGTCGGCGGAGTTACCCTCTACGGAAATTATGTCTACATAGCCGACAGCCGCGGCGTGCTTGCCTATTCCCGCAGCGAAATAAACTCCGCCGAAAACGGCGCCTCGGTAAATGCTTTGGGGCTTTTCTCCACCCGCACGGACAAAGACTCCATGGGCGTTGCCTTCCTGCACGCTCAGGACGGTCTCCTTTATATCGGCGAATTCTACCGCGACCCCAACTACCCCACAAGCGACAGTCATAAGCTCACCTCCCCCTCCGGCGAGCTGAACCCCGCTCTGCTTGCGGTACTCCCCCTAAGCAGCGACGCTCCCTTGGGCATATCCGGCGATATTCTCTGCGCCTATTCCGTTCCCGGGCTCATACAGGGCATGTGCCTTGACGATAAAGGGCGCATATGCCTCTCCGCCTCCTACGGCGCCGCCTTTTCACATATATATATTTATTCCTCTCCCGTGTCGGGCGGCAATGCCGAGGTGCTGGGACAAAAGGTGCCGTTATATTTTCTCGACTCCTCCTGCCTTGCTCTTGATATAAAAATTCCGCCCATGTCCGAGGAAATAGTGTTTGCAAACGGCAGACTGTACACCATGTGCGAATCCGCAAGCAACAAATATATCTTCGGCAAGCTCACCTCCGCCCGCTATTGCTATGCCACCGACCTTTCCGCCTGCGAAAAATAACAAACCTCCCGCCAAAGCGGCACTATGCCGTTTTGCGGCAAACAGCCGACAAAGGAGGCTTTGAAAAATATGAATAAAGTCGCCGTAATAGGCTGCCCCGGCGCCGGAAAAAGCACCTTTGCGCGAAAGCTTGCCGGAATAACCGGGCTGCCTTTATTCTACCTTGATATGCTCTGGCATCTTCCGGACGGTTCGCATGTTTCACGACAGGAATTTTCCCACTCCCTTGATATTCTGCTTGCACGCGACCGCTTCATTATTGACGGCAATTATCTGAAAACCCTTCCCGCCCGGCTTGAAGTATGCGATACCGTTTTCTTTCTTGATTACCCGCTGTCCCTATGCCTTGAAGGCGCACAAAAGCGCATAGGCAAAAAAAGAGAGGATATGCCGTGGGTTGAAACCTGCTTCGACCCCGAATTCCGCGAATACATCAAGGCCTTTCCTACTCTTCAGCGTCCCGAAATACTGCGTCTTTTAGAGGTATACAGCCAAAAAAGGCCGTCCCTTGAAATCCTTGTCTTCGCTTCACGCGCTCAGGCGGACAGCTATCTTGACTCCCTTGCCGCCGGCTGCTTATAACGCTGCTTATCACGCTGCTTATAATACATGCATCCGACTATACAAAAAGGCGTCCGCGGTACAGTCGCGCGAACGCCTTTTTACATTCTTTAATTTTCCTTTAAGCGCGCCTCAGCCCTCCAGCATCGCCGCTCCCACTATTCCTGCGTCGCTGCCCATCGTGGCAAGGGTTATCTTGGCTCTGGGCAGCGCCTTATTCAGCACCAGCTCATCCACCCGTCTGCGCAGCGGCTCCAGCAGAAAATCCCCCGCTCCGGCCACTCCGCCGCCCAAGGCAATAACCTGCGGCGCCAGCAGATTTATTATGCTTGCAAGCAAATGCGCAAGATAGTTTACATATTCCTCAAAAACAAAGCGTCCGAGCTTATCTCCCTGACGGGCAGCATCCACCACCGCCTTGGCGTTTATGCTCTCAAGTTTCGCAAGGCTGCTGTCAGGATAGCTGCCAAGCAGCTCCTGCGCCCGCTTTATAATGGCAGTTGCCGAGGTATATGCCTCCGCGCAGCCCTTCTTGCCGCAGCCACATACCCGGCCCTCCGCCACCAGCGTCACATGCCCAAGCTCTCCGCCGCCCGCCATGCCGCCGGAGAAAAGCTTGCCGTTCAACACTATTCCGCCGCCTACGCCGGTGCCCAGCGTTATGGTCACGCAGCTTTGGCTGCCCTTTCCCGCACCCGCCACATATTCCGCCCATCCGGCAGCATCCGCATCGTTTGCAATGGCTATGGGCAGCGGCACAAGAGAATGCAGTTCCCTGCGCAAAGGCACATCATGCCAGTCGAAGTTCGCGCTGTATACAATGTTTCCCGTTTTCTCATCCGCCACTCCGGGAGAACCTATTCCTATGGCCTCGCACTGCGAAAGCTCTACGCCGTTTTCCGCAAGCAAAGCATATATCGCCTCCGCCATAGTCCTTACCGTAGCATGAAATTCACGGTCGGACGGAGTATCCACATATTTTTTTGCCTTCAGCACTCCGTTTTCCACAAGCCCGGCTCCAATATGCGTTCCGCCCAGATCAATTCCTATCCTGTACATTCTTTTCTCCCGTCCCAAAAAACAGTTTCGTTTTTTGCATGTTTTTTAACCGTTTTTGCACCGTTTTTTAGCGTTTTTTTGCGCCTTTTTAACGGTTTTTTTGCACTTTTTGCCTCTTTCGTTTTGTCCAATAATGCATAAATATTCATTTTCTTTGCATATTTATGCATTTGCACCTATTTCAGATGTGCATTCTTCTTCAGCTCATCCAGCGCACTGTACCCCATTGATTTAAGCCTGCTGTTGCGCGCCGCCACCTCTATTATTATCGCAAGATTTCGCCCGGGGCGCACCGGAATAAACAGCTTGGGAATGGTCACTCCCAATATCTCCATGCTGTCGCTTTCGTCCCCCAGCCTGTCATACTGCTTTCCGTCCTGCCATTCCTCCAGCTGAACCGCCATATCCAGGCTTTTTGAGGATATTACCGCGCCCACGCCGTACATATGCTCCACATTTATTATGCCCACGCCGCGTATCTCCATCAGGTGCCGCAGCATGGAGGGCGGCTCTCCCACCAGCCTGTTTTCGTTCACGCGCTTTATAAGCACCGCATCGTCGGCCACCAAACGGTGCCCTCTTTTCACAAGCTCCAGCGCCGTTTCACTCTTTCCGATGCCGGATACCCCCACCATCAGCACTCCCACGCCGTAAACATCCATAAGCACTCCGTGCATACTTATGCACGGAGCCAGCCTGTCGGAAAGGTAATTTATCAGCGCGTGCTCCACCTTGCTCGTCACCTGCGTTTCGCTCTTAAGAACTATCCGGCCGTGACGCGCCGCGCTTTTAAGCATGATCTCGGAGGGGTTGAATTTGCAGCTGGCCACCGCGCAGGGTATCTCATAGGAAAACAGCCTGTCAAAAGCAAGCTCCTGCTGCTCCGATGTCATTTTCTCGGTATAGGCCCGCTCTACATTTCCGAAAACCTGCACGCGGTTATGCGGAAAATAATCAAAAAAGCCCGCAAGCTGAAGACCGGGACGCGTGACCTCGGTTGTATCTATGTCTATATAGTCCTTCCCGCCGGATTCCAGCAGCGTAAGCCCCAGCGCACGGGAAAACTCGTCTATGGGTATTTTGGCCATAATATCACCTCGGAAAACCGCGGCGCCGCGCTTCCCGGCAGCCGCTTTTACAGTATTTTATCATCTGACAGGCAATTTTGCAACGGCCAAATGTCTTTTTGCGCGCTTTCATTGCTTTTCATCGGCACACTGCCGTACCGCAGCATAAAACGGCTGCGAAGCCTGTTTTCGTAAAAAGAAAAAGCGACGGGTCGCGCCGCCGCTCTTATGCCGAAAAATTATTACTTTATGATTCTGATCTTGCCGATAACGGGCAGCTCCTTGGCCTTGCCGGTAGCAGCGTTTACGATTCCGATAATGCTCAGCACCAGGAACAGCACGCTGATGACCCAAAGAATGATGTTTACAACCGCAAGGGGCAGAACGGCTCTGATGATCGCGCTGACGAAGTTGTATATTATCTCCGCGATAAACAGAACCAGACCCTGATTTGCATGGAAACGCGCATACTTGGAATTCTTTGCGGCAAGAATGGGCACCAGCACCAGAATTCCGATGTAGGCAAGCACTGCCATTACCTTATTGGATTCGATATCGGAGTTGTCATAATCCTTGGTGGTGTCCTCAGTGTTGTTCAGCTGCGCAATCTTAGCGCCCAGATCCTGCTGATTGTTTTCCTCCGAGCCCACTGCCGCTCCGCAGGACTTGCAGAACTTTTCGCCGTCCTCTACCGGCTGACCGCATTTTGCACAATTCGCCATAATATTACCCTCCGTTTTTATGTGCTTTATTAAGCATAGCGCACATTTTTGTTAAGGGTATTATATCATAAACACGGCTTAATGTAATATTTTTTCGCGTATTTTAAGCATATTTTATCGAATATACGCCCTTTTTTGCTTTATTTGCTTTCGGACGGCAGACTGTACAGGCTTTCATAGCCCCGCAGCAGCCGGCGGTACTCCGTGCTTTCCTCCCTTGCGCTGCGCAGAGTCTGATGCGGCCGGAAGCCGTCGTGTGCGGCGTCAATTACGCTGCCTGCAATATTTGAGCAGTGATCCGATGTGCGTTCAAGATCCGTAAGCAGATCCGACCACACAAAGCCTGCCTCAATGCTGCAATTGCCCTTTTGCATGCGCAGTATGTGACGGGTGCGCATCTGCTCCTTAAGCATATCTATCACCTGCTCCAACGGCTCCACCTTAAGCGCCGCCTCCGTGCTTCCGTTAATAAAGGCCTCCGATGCGGTATCCAGTATATCGCTTACCGCTTTTTCCAGCACGCCGTATTCCGCCTCCGCATCGGCAGAAAAGCGCAGGCCCTTGTTTTTCATCTCCTCGACAGCCTCCAGCACATTTACGGCGTGATCGGATATCCGCTCAAAATCCCCCATTGCTTTAAGCAGCTGCGCCGCCTCCACGCTTTCCTCGGGGGTAAGCTTGCAGGCGCTCAAATGCACAAGATATGTCCCCAGCATGTCCTCGTATCTGTCGCAGATCTCCTCGTTTTTTCTTACCCTTGCGGCAAGCTCCGCAGAATATTTCTTATAGCTGCTCATGGCGCATTTTAACGCCTCTGCCGCCCTGTGTGCCATTTCACCGGCTACCCTTCGGCTTTGGGCAAGAGCAACGGAGGGCGTGGCAAGCAGCCTTTCGTCCAGCTCGGTGCGCTTCTCGCTGCGCTTGGAATCCGGCACAAGGCGTATTGCCAGCTTTTCAAGCAGCCCCCCTGCCGGCAGCAGCAGGGCGGTGCATACGATATTGAACACAGAATGGCACACGGCTATGCCGGAAAGAGTGGCGGCGGAGGCCAGTACAGCCGGCGCAAACAACGCCCGCACTATGTAAAAAACCGTCAGAAGTATAACAACGCCTATCACATTGAACATAAGATGCACGGCGGCCGCCCGTTTGGCGTTTTTATTGGCTCCCACGGAGGAGATGATAGCGGTTATGCAGGTGCCGATGTTCTGCCCCATTATTATCGGTATGGCGGCCCCGTAGCTTACCGCCCCGGTTGTGGCAAGCGCCTGAAGTATGCCCACCGATGCCGAGCTTGACTGTATCACGGCCGTAAGCAGCGCGCCCGCAAGCACGCCCAGAACCGGGCTTTCAAAGGCGGTAAACAGCCCCGTAAACTCAGGAACCTGACTTAGCCCCGCGACGGCGGAGGACATGGTTTCCATGCCGAACATAAGGGTTGCAAATCCAAGAAGAATGGCGCCTGTATCCTTTTTCCCCGCGCTTTTGCAAAACATATACAGCACAATGCCTGTAAGGGCAAGCACCGGAGTAAAGGAGGAGGGCTTGAGCAGCTGAAGCCACAGGCTGCTGCCGTCAATACCGGCAAGGCTTAAAAGCCATGCCGTTACCGTAGTGCCGACATTTGCTCCCATTATGACATTTATGGCCTGCTGCAGCGTCATAAGCCCGGAGTTTACAAAGCCCACCACCATGACCGTGGTGGCCGAGGAGCTTTGTATTACCGCAGTTACCCCCAGCCCGGTCAAAAAGCCTGCCGCCACATTGCCCGTCATCTTACCCAGCAGCTGACGCAGCCGTCCGCCCGCTCTGCGCTCCAGCGCCTGCCCCATAACGCTCATGCCGAACAGAAACAGGCACAATCCGCCTATCATGGTTAAAAAATCAAAAATACTCATAATTAAAGCCCGCATTTCGTAAATATTACTTCATTATTATCCATTCTTTACGCTACCACAGGCATGTAAAATTTACAGGCAGCATATTGTAAAAAGCATGTAAAGTCCGTCTTTGCAGCAGAAAAATGACGCTGTCCAAGGCGGATATCGGCACCCTCTCCCTTTGCTGCCGCACCCCGGCTTTTCTGCGTTTTTTTGCAAAATACAGGCAAACAAAAAGGAATGTCCGCCAAAACGGCGAATTTATAATGTTGGCCTTGTCCCTGCCGCTGCGCTTACCTTGTGCAAACGGCAAAGCGGCCGAAAGTTACGGCTTGAGCCAAAGCAATAAATACATATTTAATCGGAGAAATTATGAAGCATTATGATATTATAGTGGCCGGAGGCGGCTTTGCCGGAGTGGGTGCCGCCGTTGCCGCCGCGCGCATGGGACGCAGCGTTCTGCTTATTGAAGAAAAGGGCTGTCTCGGCGGCGCGGCGGCCAATAGCCTGGTGCTGCCCTTTATGCCCTATTACACCTTTATAAACCGGCCGGACGGCAAACGGGAAATGAAATATCTGGTGCGCGGAATATTCCGTGAGATAACCGAAAGGCTGCATGACCGCGATGAATTCGACGTAAATTTTTTTAATACCGATTATCTTAAATATGTGCTGGACAACCTTGTGCTTCAAAGCGGGGCAGAGGTGCTTTTTCACAGCCGCATAACCGATGTCACCGTGCGCAACCGCCGTTTGGAATCGGTCATCACCGCCTCAAGGGGCGGCAAGAACATTTTCGGCGCGGACTGCTTTATTGACGCAACGGGGGATGCAAACCTTGTCTGTATGTCGGGCTGCGGCTTTACGCTGGGGCGAAGCGGCGATCACCTTTGCCAGCCCATGACCCTTTGCTTCCGCATTTCGGGCGTGAACATGGCGGAATTTGAGCGCGAGCTGCCCAAAATGCAGCAGCTGTACAAAGAATATCTTGCCGCCGGCCGCCTGCGCAATGTGCGCGAGGACATACTGGCCTTCCGCACCGTGGATGAAAACATAATACACCTCAATTCCACCCGAGTGGTTAAGCTGGACCCAACCGACCCCTTTGCGCTCAGCCGTGCCGAGGTGGAGGGGCGAGCGCAGATGGTGGAGCTTGCGGATTTTCTGAAATCCAATTTTGATATATGCAAAAACCTGCACATAGTATCCTCCGCTCCGGAAATAGGCGTGCGGGAAAGCCGCATGGCAGCAGGCGAGCATCTGCTTACCGGGCGGGAGCTTGTGGATACGGTCAAATTCCCGGATGCAATAGCTGCGGGCAACTACGAAATAGACATCCATAACCCGGAGGGCAGCGGCACCTCGCATTATTACTTTCCGGCCGGAGAGTATTACACCGTTCCCTACCGCAGTCTTGTGGTAAGGGATGCCGACAACCTGCTTGTGGCCGGCAGGTGCATTTCCTGCGATCACGAAGCGCAGGCCTCGGTGCGCATAATGCCCATATGCTGCGCCACGGGACAGGCGGCGGGAACGGCGGCGGCTCTGTGCGCGGGCAGCGACAAAGCGCTTCGCGACGCCGACATTTCCCTTTTGCGCGCAGCGCTTATAAAGCAGGGTGCTTTTCTGGGCGACTGATGCCTTTTTGTGATACGGCTGCCGATAAATGCTTCCCGCTTTTAAGCAAAAAAGCGAAAGCTGCGCTGATAATAATAAGGCGACCCATGTATAAAGGCTGTACTGTAATACAGGCTGTACTTGTAATACAGGCTGTACTTGTAATACAGGCTGTAATAAAAAGTCCTTCCCCCTGCGCTGAGGCAGCGGAAGGACTTTTATCGTTTATTATCGCTTGTATACAGCCGCGCCTCCGTGCTTCAGCCCCGGCGGGGCGCTTGCTGCCTTATGCCCGCTTTTCTTTGCCGCTGCGCTTTTTCGGGACAGGCTCCTTTTGCACCTTAAGAAAACATGAATAATCCCCGCCCTCGTCAAAGCAATAGCTGCCGCTGCCCAAAACAAGAGTCTCGCCGCTCCATGGCAGAGTAAGCTGCGCCGTTGTGCAGCAGGGCACGCGACATGCAAGCCGGATGCCGTCCTGCGTGCGCTGCCACCCGCATTCCGTCTGGCCGTAGGGAGTTTTAATGCAGGCGCGCGCCTGCGAAAGCCCGTCCGTGGGCATCGGCTTCATGCCTATAACAGCGTAGCCCGGCGCAAGCGGAGTTATTCCCGCCACATTCTGATACAGCCACTGCCCCACCGAACCGTAGGCGTAGTGATTGAAGGAATTCATATCGGCGGTTTCAAAGCTGCCGTCCGGCTTGATGCCGTTCCAGCGCTCCCACACCGTGGTCGCCCCCATTTTTACCTCATACAGCCACGAGGGATAGTCACGCTGCATTAAAAGCGCCGCCGCAAGATCGTGCCGCCCGTTTTCCGTAAGACAGGGACACAGCAGCGGAGTGCCCACAAAGCCGGTTACCATATGCCGCCCGTGGCGCTCCAGATTTTCGCACAGACGCGCAAGCACCTTTTCGCGGTCCTGCTGCCTTACAAGGTCAAAGCTGAGCGCCAAAGTACAGGCTGTTTGCGTATCGCTTACCACCCTTCCCCCGGCGGTTACATATTCCCTGCGGAAGGCGCGCTTTATGTCGGTGTTCAGCTTTCGGTATTCCAGTGCCTCCTGCCTTTTTCCGAGCTCCTGCGCCGCAAGGGATACAATATGGGCACACCTTGCAAAGCAGGCGGTGGCCACAAGATCCGGATCGGTAGCCCCCGTCCAGCTGTCCCCTTCTCTGTCCATTCCCAGCCAATCGCCGTACTGGAAATCCCCCTGCCAAAGAAAATTGCGGCTTCTTGAGCGGATATAGTCCACCCACCCCTTCATGGAGGGGTACTGCCGCTCAAGCAGGCGCCTGTCGCCGTAGCACATGTACATCACCCACGGAATGACCGTTGCCGCATCCCCCCATGCCGCTGCGCCGGCGGCGTCAAAGAGGTCCGGCACCATGTGCGGCACGCCCTTTTGCGCTGTCTGCTCGCAGGAAAGGTCCGCAAGCCACTTGGTGAAAAACGCAGATACGTCCATATTGCAGGCGGCGGTGGGGGCAAACACCTGCGCATCCCCCGTCCAGCCCAGGCGCTCGTCCCTCTGCGGGCAGTCGGTGGGGATATCCACAAAGTTCCCCCGCTGCCCCCAAAGTATATTCCGCCACAGCCGGTTTACATCGGGGTCGGAGCATTCAAAGCTGCCCGTCTGCTCAAGGTCGCTGCACAGCACGCAGGCGGTAAAATCCTCCGGCTTTGCCTCCATGCCCTCCACCTGAACATAGCGGAAGCCGTGAAAGGTAAACTCCGGCGCCAGCACCGACGCACTGCCGTCCGATATATATGTATCCGCCGCCCGCGCGGTGCGCAGATTGGCAGTGTATATCTCTCCGTCCTGCCCCAGCACCTCGCAGTGCTTAAGCGTTATGCACCGCCCCTTGGGCGCGCGGCAGGAAAAGCGCACAAAGCCGGTAAGATTCTGCCCGAAATCCAGCACCTGCTTGCCGGAGGGGGTGATGATCTTATTTACTGCGGGCAATTGCTTTATTATGCGCACCGGGGGGCACACGCTCCACACAAGGCGGGAGGCGTCGTATTTTATCATGCGCACCGTGCCCTTATCCTCATAGCATCGGCGCATGTCCCAATCCTCCCCCGCCTCTCTGCCGGAGGTAAGCAGCCGCCCGGTACCCCAATGCCAGGAGCCGTCGCTGCACAGGGTATATTTCTGCCCGTTATTAAAGCGCAGCTCCAGCCGGCAAAGCAGCGCGCTGCCCTGCCCGTATACCTCCCGTTTGTTCACGCAGCCGAACACCCCGGAATACCAGCCCTGTGCCAGCATGACCTCAAGGTATTCTCTGCCGCTGTCCGCATTTTCCAGCGTTTTTTCCAGTGCCCGCCGCGTTTGCTGCGTTACATCATAGGTTTGATATTGCAGGCGGTGGTTGTAATCCGTAAAGCCGGGCGTCATATAGCTGTCGCCCACGCGCTCGCCGCCGATATATGCGCTGTACAGCCCAAGAGCGGTAATATACAGCCTTGCGCGCGCCACTCCGCCGTGTTTTTTTGACATTATGGCGCAGCCCAGCAGCCCCTTGCGCATTACGGGACATTCCGTCTCCTTCGGTGCGGCAATAAAGCGTGCGGAGCCGAAATTTCCGAAAAGCCCGGTTTCAAAAAATGTTCCGGCCTCCTCGCGGTGCCCGTGATTGTCCAGCACCCGCACCCTGACTTCGTACCGTGTGCAGGGGGCAAGCCTGCCCGTTATGGGAATAAGCTGCGTTGCGGATGCACGGCTTGCCTCGTGCCATACGATACCGCCGTCCCCCTGACTGACGGTTATCTCACGCCGAACCTGCACGGTGTCCGCGTCTTCGCTTTGAATTATATATGACAGGCGCGGCTGCGGCTCGTCTATGCCCAGCGGGCTTTTAAGATGTTCAACGGTAATATCGGTAATGCGCATTTTTTCTCTCCGTGCGGCTGTATGCCGGCATTTTGTTTTTCCCCGCCCGCAGTTTTTCCGCAGGCAAAAGTCCGTTTGAAAAGCTTGCTTTGTAAAGTGTGTTTGAAAAAACGGCCGGAGCCGACATATCCCGTCGCCCCGGCTTTTGATTACATAACGATTATTTCGTGTCTGCCGCTGGAAAGCAGTATCTTTTCCTGCGCAGGCGCGCCGTCCGCCACGGCAACGCTGCTCTTTTTAAGCACTACCTCCGCCCTGCAGGACCACGGCACCGTTACATTAAGCACAATGCGGCCGTCCTCCCGCTTCCATTGCGATGCCAGAACGCCGTGCACCGTTTCATGGCTTGCGGATACATAATCAAGGTTATGCACAAAGTCCGGCTGTATGATATATACATTGCCCTCGTGCCTTGCGGGGTCTATTCCGGCAAGGGATTTATAATACCACACCGAGAAGGAGCCGTGCATGGGGTGGTTGTGCGAGTTCATGCCCACGCCCGTGGAATTCTCAAAGCGCTCCCATATGGTGGTGCCGCCGCAGGCAAACATATAGCCGAAGGAGGGATAATCCTCTTTTTTGAGCAGCTCCACGCCTATATCGTTGCGCCCCAGCTTATCAAGCACGGCAAAGAGATATTTTGTGGTCTGGTTGCCGGTGGTGATATGGCCGTTGTTGGTTATCATAAGGTCGTTCAGCAGATGCTTTACAACCCTGTCCTTCTGATCCTCGGGCACTATATCCAAAAACAGCGGGAAGAGATTGGAGCCCTGAGAGCAGGGAATATAGCAGCCGTTTTCACGGTCAAGGCAATGGCTGTTTATGTTGCTTTTTACCTCCTCCGCCTTGGCAAGATAAAACTCCGCCTCTTCCTCTTTGCCCATGATGCGCGCGCATTTTGCCATGGTGAGGCAATCGTAGTACACATAGCCGGTGGATATTATCTGCTTGCCTATGTTGGCCGGCATGGCGTCGCAGGAATGTCCGAACTCGCTTTCCATAAGCGGCGGAGCCCAATCTCCGGCGTAATTCACATGCACAAGCCCGTTTTCGTCAAGGGTGGTAAGCTTGAAGCGCGCATAGCGGTTCATGCCGTCATAGAAGCGCTCCAGCACCGATTTATCGCCGTTAAAAAGATACATGCGGTAGGGCAGCTGCACATAAACGCTGGAAATATGGCAGGCCGGGAAGCCGCCGTAGAAGAAGGGCGCGGTATCCCCGATGGCGCCGCTTTCCTGAAGGGTTTGGGAATCGGCAATGTCGTTGAGCCACTTTTCAAAGAACAGCTGTGCGTCGAAATTGAACATGGTCTGCTCGTAGCGCACCGTTACATCGTTTATCCAGCCCAAACGCTCATCCCTTTGCGGGCAATCGGTGGGCAGGGAGTGCTCGTTGTTCATTTCGGTGTTGATTATTGCCTGATATATTTTGTTAAGCATCGGCTCGGAGCACTCAAAGTGTCCGGCTCTGTGCAGGCTGTTGTTTACGCGGTACGCCTCGCAGCCCAGAAGATGCACACCCTCGTCGATGGTGACCTCGGCAAAACGGAAGCCGTGATAGGTGAAGCGGGGCTTATAGTATTCCTCAATATATTCCCCCTTGAGAATATATGTATCGCAGGATTTCGCCTCGCGCAGGTTCATCTGGTTTACGGTCTTGTCCGCCTTCATGCTCTCGCCGTAGCGCACTACCACCTTGGCCCCCTTGGGTCCGCGCACGCGCAGCTTTACCCAACCTGCAATGTTAAGGCCGAAATCGTAGGTAACGGTATATACACCGGGGCGGTGCACCTCGGTGGGGCGCATAAGATCATGCTCTCGGATGGGGGGCATTACCGTGGTATCGGATATCCCCTTGGGCGGATTCTTTGCGCACACGGCCGGCGTGAAGCGCTCGTCCGGCACAAAGTCCGGCGTGTTCCAGCCCTCAATTTCCAGACGGGCGTCATAGGTTTCGCCGTCAAAGACATTATTCATGATAATGGGGCTTTGAGCGCACAGCCATGTGCCGTCCGCCGCCGTAAGTATCGTTTCCTGCGTGCCGTCCTGATAGGTTATAAGCACGGTCATTTTAAGGCAGGGATCGTTATACCATGAGGGATTTGTGCCGAATATCTGCTGGAAGAAAATGTGCTCGTGCCCGAACCAGCCCTCGCCCAGCTGCACGCCTACGGCATTTTTGCCCTGATGCAGGTAGGGGGTGATATCGTAGGTGTCATACAGCACCCGCTTGTTGTAATCGGTCCAGCCGGGGCACAGGGAGGCGTTCCCCACCTTGCGTCCGTTTAAGGTAAGCTCGTAATAGCCAAGGCCGCTTATATATGCGCGCGCGCGCTTTACGGGGCGGTTTATTTCCGCCTTGCGCAGGAAATAGGGGCTTTTGCGCTTTTCGTATCCGGCAAAGGCTATGTAATCGCCCTTGAGCCCGTCCAACAGCGCCGTTTCAAAATGTCCCTCCGGCGAGGTTATGCTTGTTCCGTCGGCAAGGGTAAGCTGCACGCGCCAGGTATACAGCGCGCTGCTTTCCAGCGCCGTTTCCACCCGGCAAAGGTTCTCCGCGCTTTGGCACTGCCGCTCAAAAACCACCGTGCCCTGCTCGTTTTTTACCTCCACTGCATACGCCGTCTGATCGGCGCCGCTGTCAAGCCGCCACGAAAGCCGCGGATGAGCGGTTCCTATGCCCAGCGGATTTTCGGTATATTCGCAAAAAATTCTGAAATCAGCCATGTATTCCTCCGTAAATATTTCATATTGTATTTGTTATTCGTCTGTTCTCCGGCACCTTTGCCTATGCCTATGCTATGCAATACGCCGTTTATATACAGCCTGTATTATATAACAAGGTGCGCATAAATAAAAGGGATTTTTTCAACCTTTTCAAGCACAATTCTAACACTTGACCCAAAGCCTGTTGCGCAATATAATAGGTGCAGCGGTATTGCCGCCCCAATAGCGGTATTTTATACGCGGGAGGATAGATAAATGCAGGTTGTAAGGCTCCGCCACAGCACGGTTTTGGCCTCCGGCAAAGCCGGGCTTATGCTGTTTGACCCCTTTCTTATTCCGGAAGCGGCTCCCAAGGCCGATGTGATATTCATCACCCACGGACACTACGACCACTTCAGCCCGGAGGACATAAAGCGCTGCCTTAAGCCCGGTACGGTAATAGTATGCCCGCCCTCTCTTATGAAGGAATGCTGCCGGCTTGCGGTAACCGTAAAAAGCGTGCGCGGGCTGGAAATAAGCACCGTTCCGGCCTATAATATCGGCAAGCCCTTTCACAAAAGGGAGGACGGCGGCGTGGGATATATAGTAAGCGACGGCACCGCCGTGCTTTATGTGGCCGGAGATACCGACATTACCCCCGAAGCGCAAAGCGTGCGCTGCGATATATGCGCCCTGCCCGTAGGCGGCAAATACACAATGGATGCCGATGAGGCCGCGGCGCTTGCACGCCGCATTCGCCCCAAAATTGCAATCCCCACCCATTACGGCGATATTGACGGCGTTGCGAAAAAGGAGGCCGCCGTGCGCTTTGCCTCCCTTTTGCCGCCGGAAATTAAATGCGAATGCTTCCCGCCGTTATAACGGGATGAATTCAAAAACAGCATACAAAAACGCAGGGGCGCTTAAAGGCCGCCCCTGCGTTTTTATATATACTGTTTTGCACGGCAATCCCGGCCGCCTTTATGCCTTTATATACGCACATTCTGCGGCATACGGTTTATCAGATGGCCCACTCGCCGTTTTCAAAGATAACGGTTTCGCCGTTTTTGCCCTTACCTGTGATCTTTGTGCCGGGTGTGCCTATCATAAAGTCCACATGCATCATGGAACGGTTTACTCCCGCTGCGGTTATCTGATCGTAATCCATACTCTCGCTGCCCTTAACGGCGTTGTCAAAGCCGAAGCCCAGCGCCAGATGGCAGGCGGCGTTTTCATCGTAAAGGGTGTTGTAGAACAGCACTCCGGAGCGGTTTATCGGGGAGGATACCGGCACCAGCGCCACCTCGCCCAGACGAGCGGAGCCTTCATCGGCGGATATTATCTGCTCCAGCGCCTCATCGCCCACCTCTGCGCTGTGCGCCACGGCGCGGCCGTCCTTAAAGGTAACGGAGAAGTTCTCTATAAGCTTGCCCCGGCAGGACAGCGGCTTGCTTGCCACCGCAACGCCCTCAACGCAGCCGGAGCGGGGGGTGGTGAACACTTCCTCCGTGGGCATATTGGGGTTGAAATACACTCCCTTGTCGGTATACTCGCCCCCGCCCATCCATATGCCGTTTTCCATAAGGCCTATGGTAAGATCGGTGCCCAGCTCGCTCTGTATGTGCAGGCTCTCCAGCTGCAGCTCGTTAAGGCGGTCGGCATGGCTCTGCAATTCGGCATTGTGCTTATCCCATGCCGCCTCGGGATCGTCGTCCACGCGCGCAGTGGTCAAAATGGCCTCCCACAGCGCGTTTACCGCCGCCTGCTTTTTCATATCCGGGAACACCTTCTTTGCCCATTCCGGACCGGGCACGCCCACTATGCACCATTGGTGACGCCCCTCTATCTCCTTGCGGTAGGGCTCGATAAACGGCCACTGCGCCCTTTGTACCTTTGTTACCTTTTCGGGATTAACCCCCTTCATTCCGTCGGGATCCTCGGAGAGGATATGCAGACGGCACGGCAGCTCCTTGCCCAGATACGCAAGCTTTTCCTGTCTCCACTTTTCCACGGTGCTCAGGCGCTTTACGGTCTGATACTTAAAGGCGTATTTTTCCGTTGTCTGATCTCTCCATTCCACCGTTACCCACGCGGCGCCGGCGCGATAGGCCTCGCGCACGCACATGCGTGCAAATTCATACTGCTCGGGAGCGACATTTATCTGCACGCCCTGACCCTTCTGCACATTGATGCCCTTACGCACCGCAAGGCGCGCATATTTCTGCATTATGCTCTTTTTCATACTGTTCTCCTTCCGCCGCCGTAAAACGCGGCTTTAATTTATATCTGATTTTTGTATATTGCCCTTTTTATTATGCCGCTTTGCCCGTAAAACAGGAATAAATGCGCGCTTTCGCCCGCATTCTTCGCGCTTCAGTCGCTTTCAAAGGCAAATCTGGGCTGCGTCACTCCGTCTGCCTCCACCTGCTCCTCCCACATGGAGGCGGGGCGCACCCACACCCCGCCCTCACCGTAGAGCGCAATATATACCACCATCCGCTCCCCGGTTTCGGAATTTACGGCTTCAAAAAGCACCCGGTATCTTTTGCCCTTAAAGTGCCTGTATACTCCCGGCTTTATCATGCTCACATCTCCCGCCGGCCCGCCATGGCGCGGGAAAGCGTTACCTCGTCTATATATTCAAGGTCGCCCCCTATCGGTATGCCGTGCGCAATTCGCGTGACCTTTATGCCCAGCGGCTTTATCAGCCTTGCTATATACATTGCGGTGGCATCCCCTTCAACATCCGGGTTGGTGGCAATTATCACCTCGCGCACGCCGTCCAGACGCGCCAGCAGCTCCCGTATGCGTATATCCTCCGGGCCGATGCCGTTCATGGGGGAAATGGTTCCGTGCAGCACATGGTATACGCCGCTGAAATCATGCATGCGCTCCATGCTCATAACATCGCGCGGATCCCTTACCACGCAGATAACGGAGCGGTCGCGCCGTGTATCGGCGCACACCGGGCACACCCCGCCCTGACAGAAATTCCCGCATACGCTGCAGTAGTGTATCTCCTCCTTGGCCGCCGTGATGGCCTCGCAAAGCTCACGCACCTGGGCGGGATCCATATCGATTATATGATAGGCAAGCCGCAGTGCGCTCTTGCCCCCCACTCCGGGAAGCTTGCTCAGTGCGTTTACCGCCCGCGCAAGAGGCTCGATATATACGCCCATACTCAGAACAGGCCTCCCATGCCGCCCGCGATGGCGCCCATTTTGTTTTTATAAAGCTCCTCGGCCTTGGCAACAGCCTCGCGCACCGCAGCAAGCACGGTGTCCTCCAGCATCTCCACATCCTCGGGATCCACAATTTCGGGATTGATTTTAAGCGATACTATCTCCTTCGTTCCGGTAACGGTGCATATCACCATTCCGCCGCCCGCGCTGGCCTCAAGCTGTGTATCCGCCAGCTCCTGCTGTGCCTTTTCCATATCCTGCTGCATCTTCTGCGCCTGACGCATAAGCTGCTGCATATTCGCTCCTCCGCCGAAGCCTCCGAAACCGCCCTTTGCCATAATTGATTTTCTCCTTTTCGTTTTTATGTGTTTTTTCTTTATTTTTAAGTGTTTTTTATCGTTTTTTAATCGTTTTTTGCAGTGTTTTTACCTGTTTTTCCGGCGTTTTTGCCTGTATGTTTCTGCCTGTATGTTTTTGCCTGTATGTTTTTGCCTTTTTCCGGCTTCATGCCCGGCTCTATGTGAATTTTACCGCGTCGCTGCCGAAGATATCCAGCGCCTTTTGCCGGAATTCCAGTTCTTCATCGGCCGATTTTGTGCTTATTCCGCTTTGGAACAGCACCGTCGGCTTGTCTTGAACAAGCGCGGAAAGCTCAAGGGCTATAAGCTCCTGCTTTTTTTTGCAGAAATTCATTTTGGAATCGTTGCCCTCCGGGAAGGTAACGGTATAGCTGCCCCCCGAAAGCACCCCGCCCACGGCTTGGGAAAGCGCGGAATACACAAGCGGATTGCTCTTTCTCACGCGCCCCAGCAGTGCCTGCCACAGCTCGGAAGCGCCCCCGGGCGTCTGCGCGGGTGTCTTCGCCCGCGTCCGT